>Ga0233447_1002524_pt1 | contig 12902 bp, 13 predicted proteins | sample SI_124_October20_3_FD_183014 | JGI IMG/M metagenome (GOLD analysis project Ga0233447, IMG submission 183014) | Seawater microbial communities from Saanich Inlet, British Columbia, Canada - SI_124_October2016_135_MG | ecosystem: Environmental > Aquatic > Marine > Inlet | place: Canada: British...
AGAACCAGTATTGGAATCTTAATGATATTCGTCGTGGAACTTTTACAGGCAGTTTTGAAGATGCAGCACAAGAACTACAATCTCTAGCCGAGAGTGCCTTTTCTTATCGGCTTGTATCTGATGTTCCTGTTGGTATTTTTCTTTCAGGTGGGATTGACTCTACATTTCTCGCTGCTATTCTAAAAAAACGAATTGGTGTTGATCTTTTACATATTACTATTGGCTTTCAGGATTCTCGTTACGATGAAGCGCCTATGGCATCGCGGATTGCAAATGAACTGGGCCTCCGTCATGAAGTTCGCTACCTTAATGCTCTTGATGCTATCAGTGCGTTGAGGCGATTTACGGAGATATATGATGAACCATTCGGTGATTCCTCAGGTATGCCTACAGCACTTGTTTCGGAGGTTGCACGTGAATATGTAAAAGTCGCTCTTTCGGCTGATGGTGGAGATGAATTATTTTGTGGATATGAAAGTTATCAGAGATACGCTACTCGTTATCGCCAAGTTTCAAAGATTCCAATGTGTCTTCGTAGAGCTGCTTTTCATTTGCTAAGTATTCTTCCTTATGAAAAGATTCTTTCGCGTATTGTACAATCTCAGGGATTTAATCGCAAAAATTCACGATTGATTTCAACCTTCGAAAAGTTTCTTGAGATACTACAGGTAAATAATACTTCTGGTTTGTTACAAATTATGAAGGAAAAAGGATGGACAAAAAAAAGAGTAGGAGGGCTTTTTACAGAAGCTTTTTCAGAAACTTTTAATGATACTGTGTTTGCATCGCGTCTGCTTGGGGGATATACTAGTAATGAAAGCGTGGAAATGATGGATTTGATGATGCGTTCTGACTATCATAGTTTTCTGCGAGATGATGTATTAACAAAGGTAGATAGGGCATCAATGTCAGTGTCACTTGAATGCAGGGATCCTATGTTGGATCATCGGCTTGCAGAATTTTCTTATAGCCTCCCAATGAACTATATTTATTCAAATGGCGAGCATAAACATATTCTTAAGCATATACTGAGAAATTGGATTAGTGAGCCAGTTATGAAAGCGCCTAAACGTGGTTTTTCTATACCATTGTATGAATGGATGAAAGGTCCATGGAAACCCATTGTAAAGGAATATCTATCAAAAGAGCGTATTTGTGCAGTTGGTGTTCTTGACGACAAAATTGTAACTAATGAAGTAGATAAATTTTATCATTATAATGGGGTTGGTGCTGAAAAATTGCAATTATTGCTTAATTTTCAGATGTGGGCAGAAAGATGGTATTTATCATGAATGAAATGTCCTCGAATAATGATGTTCAGAAATCTATCACGGTATTAGCTGTTGAGCAAATTACTGGTCAGTCATTTGAAGAGGCAAATGTAGAAATTGGTCCTTTGCGCATCAATAATTTTTCATATGTTTTCCCTATTACTATATACGATGGAAATAAGTATCATAAAGTATATGTAAAAATACCGAAAGAAGTTTTACGCTCTAGAATAAAAACAGTTTTGCCCATAACCAAGGCTGATAAGAGTATGGCAGAAAATGAAGTGAAAAGCCTGCAAATTTTAGCATCCCAGTGGGATTCAGAAGATATCCAGATTTCATGGGTTGTGTTTCGTAACTTTATTCCACAGTATAATGCCATTATTACCAATAGAGTGGAAGCTCCAGATGCTTTAAAATTATTGCGAAGGATGGAACTTTGCGGGCGTTTTGGACTAAAGAAGGATCAACTAAGGCTTCGCGATACAATGGCACGACTTGGTGAGGCTCTTGGACGATTTCATCAGAAAAATTTAAAAAAAATAGTTTTTCGACTTAGTGATGATCTTTCAAAATTAGAATATTATTGCAATGAACTTCAAAAGATGACGAATAGTAAATTTACTGGTCGTGTTATGCAGGATTTGAAGCATATCTCAGGATTTACGACTGAGGCTTGGGAGACGCAGACATTGAAGGGAATAGACATTCGCAATGTTTTGATGGATGAGATAGGTAAAATATCTCTGCTTGATCCAGGACGCATAAAACTAACCTGCCGTGAAGCTGATCTTGCCAGGTTTATTATGACATATAGGATTCTTTATTGGGGGAGCAATTTGTTTCTACTGAGGTTAAGGCCTGATTTGCGAGCTGAAGAGGCTTTTCTTGAAGCTTATTATTCAGCTTGTGCCCCTCCTGACTCAAAACTGCTTAGTCTATATTTAGTAAAAGAGCAATTAAAACATTGGCATACAGCAATTGGTTCGCTATACCTGAAGAAATGGACAATGCCTGTAAAAAAAATGGTAGCATCAATTTATGTTAATCCTTTTTATACTCGTCAACTCAAAAAAGAACTGAAAAAGGTAGTCTAAATGCAAAAACATGTAGATTATGAAACTGGCACGCTCAAAGCATATCGATCCAAACAGAGAGCTAGTGAATATAAACGTTATAACAGTATGGGATTAACCTGGGGCCGATTTTCCACATGGCGTGAGCAGCGTTTGCTTTCACGGGAGCTTTCTCGTTACGCATGGTCATCTGATGACAATTTGCTTGATATCCCTTGTGGTACTGGAATTTTGGGAAAACTTTTGCATTTTTTTCCATTTCAGATAGTTGCGAGTGATATTTCGCCTGAAATGATGGAGTTGGCAAAAGAAGAATATCCTGTAGACAAACTCGTTGAATTTGTGCAGGCAGATATTACAAAAACAGGGTTTGACGCTGGTTCATTTGCATGTGTCGTAGCTCTTGGTTTTCTTCATCGCGTTCCCTTAGAGATAAAAAGAGCCACTCTTCATGAAATTGCAAAACTTACAAACAATATTGCGATAGTTTCATGTGCCGTAGATACCCCATTGCAAAGGATAAAACATAAAGTTCTATCTTTAGTGCGAAAAAAGCATATTCCAGCTCCGTGTCCAGTTCGTCTTAAGGAGATTGTCATAGAATGTGAGTCAGTAGGGTTTAAAGTTGTACGGAAATTTATGATAGTTCCTTTTTTTTCAGCTGTAGCAGTGTTAGTGTTAGAAAAAAAGATTTTAATAAACAAAAAAATCAACTAAACGATTGTTGATCTTAATCATAACTAAAACATCTTATAATTATTTAATTTAATACTATACAGTTTCTAGAACTCCACAAAGAAAATAAAGTTATTATGTATAATCCCCCTGATGGTCTAGTGTAGGGATTTTTACAAGCAATATCTTCTGAAACTTATAAAGGACAAAATCATGAAAATATTCAACAGAGCTCCAAGAAGAATTATTGCCATATTTGGGCATTTCCCCAGGCATATTGTCGCAACAATACGGTGTTTTTATCTGTTTTGTAAACCAGCTGAGGTGTTAGGTTGCTATATCAGACGACGTAATCCCACAAGCCTAAAAGTGGAATTGCGGGACGGGCTTGTAATTCAACTTTCAGGAGATAATTCTGATATTGTTACTGTGTTTTTGATTTTTTGTCGCTATGATTATGGCAAGATTACCCCTGGCAGTACTGTGGTAGATATTGGTGCAAATGTTGGTATTTTTGCTCTATATGCTGCCTGGAAAAGGGCTAAAGTTGTCTATGCGTATGAACCATCGGAAGAGTCATTTAAATTACTTAAAAAAAATATTGTCAATAACGCTATGGATAAGATTATTTTTCCGCATAAAGCAGCAGTTGTGGGCAAGACCACGGGACATGTTCGATTTTCACGTCACTCAAGTGTTTTTAATTCAATTGAAACTGACCATGAAATTCACTCTGATTACGAACTTGTTCCTACAATTACTTTGTCAAAGATTATAAAAGACATCCCCTCTTCTATTTTTGTAAAAATGGATTGTGAAGGAGGAGAATATGATATTGTTCTCAATTCAGAAGACTCAGTATTTGACAAAATAGAAGATTGTAGGCTTGAATATCACCGAGGCCCTCATCATAAGCTTTTTGATCGTTTTATAAAACTCGGATTTGTTCGCCGTCAATTCATGGATGAGAGCAAAAGAACAGGCTATTTATGGTTGGTCAGGCCAATAAAGGGATCTGACTCTAAAACATTATAATAATTCAAATTTAGTAAATTAAAGGAAATGAAATTATGAAAATTGCTCTTGTAGCTCCGCTTGATTTATCATTTGTTTTATTCTGCAAAGGAATAGTAGATAATCTAAATGAAATTAATGACATTGAGCTAGTTTTAATTAGCGATGTACATGGCAAGGATAATTATTGTTCAAATATAATAAAAAAATGGAATGTTAAATTTATTCCGATAAAATGTCATAGGTATGTTAATCTAATCAAAGATCTAAATTATATATTCTCCTTATACAAAATTTTTAAAAAAGAAAAATTTGATGCTGTTATTAATATTGCCACTAAACCCAATATTTATGGATCTATTGCTGGTCATTTTGCCAATGTCAATAAGATTTTTTGTTCTGTCTGGGGGAGGGGGTCTGTTTTTGTCGATAATAAAAAATCAGTTAAAGAAAAATTGATTAAATTTATATTATTAAAGCTTTATAAGAGAGCGTTTAATGTCTGTAGTAAAGTGTGGTTTACTAATCAATATGATCTTAATTATTTTAAGTCAGTAAAGTTGATAGACAATAACAAAATCATATTAACAAAAAACTATGTTCCTACAGATGATTATGCTCCATATATTTTATCGCATCATAGGGAGGTTGTTTTAAGAAATGAACTAAAAATGAAAAAAGAAGATAAATTAGTAGTCATGGTAGGGCGATTAATTTGGGCAAAAGGAGTTAGGGAGTTTGTTGAATCTTCTAAAATTCTGAAAGATAAGCTACCTTGGTTAAAATTTGTTTTTATAGGGCCCGTTGAAAAGGGAATATCTGATGTAGTTCCTGAATCTTATCTCAGGGAAAACGAAAAGACAGGAAACTTTATTTGGACTGGATTCAGGAAAGATGTAAAAGATATATATGCATTGGCAGATTTAGCTGTTCTCCCATCATACTATAAGGAAGGCGGCTACCCAAGAGCTTTGACTGAACCTATGTCAATGGGCAAGCCGATTATTGCTGCCGATAGCCCCGATTGTAGGGGGCCAGTAGAACATGAGAAGAATGGATATCTCATTCCTATAAAAAATTCAAAAGCTTTGGCTGACGGCATTGAGAAGATTATGTTGGATGATAGTCTTAGAGAAACCATGGGAAAGTATTCACGAAAGAAAGCTGTAAGGGACTTTGATGAAAAAATGATTGTTCATGATGTTCTTAGCAAGATGGGATTTGACATTCCTACATCAGTTATGAATTAACCATGATTTTTTTAATCTTCGCGTGTTAGAACTTAATCATAGAGAGGACATTCCTTATTATCAATGATGATGATATTTAAAAATTCGCTTCCTGGTTCCATAGATATAACTAACGGGGTAGAGGCGGTAGTTGTTTTAGATGGAGGTAGACGTTGTTATGATAGTCATCAAATGCTAGTTGAAGTCTCTAACGAGATAGTTAGAAGCAGTTCGTATTTACGATTTGCTTGACAACAAACCTATAGTGATTGTATCATGAGATAATTCTTTGAAAAAAAGGAAGTGGGCTCTATCGGCTTCGGCTATGCGTGATTTTATAATTAAATTTGGAGTTCCTTCAAGACGTGTTATTCTTGACTCTTCATCTATTAATACACGAAATCATGCTATGAATTTGGTTAATATTCTAGAAGAAAAGGGAATCTCTCGTTTTGTTTTGGTGACCTCTCCTACTCATATTAGACGATCAGTCTTAACTTTTAGAGTTGTCGGACTTGACCCGATTCCATCATCTTCTATATCTATTATTGATTCTATACATGGATGGAAAGTTCCCCATCTCAAAAATCTCTTATGTACGTTTAACAGGCAATGCACGATTATTTAGGGTTAGTCTACTACTATTTTAGAGATTTTATTTAAATAATTAGAATCTACATTAAAAAACTTTTAAAAAAGGTGAGAAATGGGCGGACAATTTAAAGAGGTGAAGGATTTACCAATATTAGAGGAACGAAAACTTAAAGAAATAGAACATTCTAAACAGATAAGATCTATTCTTCAAGGTTATGAAAGAAAAATAGATACAAATAAAAAAGAACAAATTGAGAATGCAGATGATTTTATCTTAGATAAAGAGAACTTTGAATACCACTGGTCAAATATCAAATTCTATTCAATAAATAACCTTAGTGAGACTTATCAATATGATTTTTTAAAAAAATATTGCAATTCGTCGACTAAAATTCTTGATTTTGCATGCGGTAATGGAGAAAATGGTATATATGCTGCAGAATGTGGTGCAGATGTTATAGGTATAGATATATCTCCAGAAGGTGTAGAAAATGCTAACAGAAATGCAAAAGATAAAACAGTAGATTCCCACTGTAAGTTTAAAGTTATGGATGGTGAGAATATGGATTTTGAAGATTCATATTTTGATTTAGCTGTTGAATATGGAGCTTTACATCATGTTGAGCTTGATACTGCGCTTAAGGAACTTTCAAGAGTTTTAAAGTCAAACGGCAAAATAATTTGTGTAGAAGCTCTAAGGCATAATCCGCTAATACATGCTTATAGAAGGCGAACACCCCATTTAAGAACAGAATGGGAGTATGAGCATATTTTAGGAGTTGAAAGTCTTGAATATTTTAAAAAATATTTTGTCAATGTAGATGTGAAATTCTTTCATTTAGCTGTACTAGCTGCTGTTCCATTTAGGAAAACAATACTATTCAAACCACTTAAGACGTTTCTAAATTTTATTGATAAGATTATTTTATCAAATAAACTCATAAATAAATACGCCTGGATAATGATTGTTACTGCTGAAAAAAATAAAGGAACTACCTATATAAAATAAGGAGCAATAGTATGAATAACCTATTAGTGGTGAAGAAGCATATTTTACGACCTATAGTAAAATTTTTACAAAATATTTTACCAAACCATGTCTTTAACAAATTTTATGATTTTGCTTTTCCCTTGTATAGAAAAATAATTTGTTTAATTTATTGGTTATTAACAGTTACATTTTATAAATTGATTAATAAAGATGTATACCTAATGAGAAAAAATATTTGTTCTATACTTCCTTATACAATGGTTGGATTTAATGGTCTTGCCGTTACTTATCGAGTCTGTATGGAAATGAATAAAAAATGTGTACCAGGAGATTTTGTTGAACTCGGAGTTGCAAGAGGTGGATGTTCTGCATTAATGGGGTCTACTATTTTTTCTGATAAAAATCCAAATAATAGGAATCTCTTGCTATTCGATTCATATGAAGGTTTGCCTGAACCAACACAGGATGACTTTAAAGAGAATAAAACTGGAAATCATGTGAGACCGATGCCAAAAGGTTCTTGTTTGGGGACATTGCCTGAGGTTAAAAATTTAATATTTAATATAAAAAAATTTCCTAGAGAAAAAGTTAGATTAATTAAAGGTTGGTTTGATAAAACTATTCCTAAAGAACGCAATAAGATTCAAAAAATAGCAGTCTTGCGTATAGATGGTGACTGGTATGAGAGTGTAAAAACCTGTCTTGAAGGTTTGTATGATAAGGTTGAAGTAGGTGGTGTTATAATTTCTGATGATTATCAGAGTTGTTATGGAGCAGAAAAAGCAGTAGATGAATTTATTGAATCTAATAAGCTTAATGCTAAAATAATTCTTGATGGCCGTGGTGGATGTTATTGGTATAAAACATCATAATATAGGTTAAATTGTTTGAAATGAAAAATCTATGTTACCCTATGATAAAGAGATTTCTAGATATACTGTTTTGTATACTATTAATTATAGTTTTTTTACCATTTTTTTGCTTAATAGCAATCATAATAAAGATTGATTCAAAAGGTCCAATATTTTATAAAGGAATACGTACAGGGCGACTTAACAAAAAATTCAAGATATATAAGTTCAGAACCATGATTCAAAATGCAGAAAAACTTGGAAGTGGGGTTACTGCAAAAAATGATTCAAGAATTACAAAGATAGGAAAAATATTACGGAAAAACAAATTTGATGAGCTACCTCAGTTGTTTAATGTGTTAAAGGGCGAAATGAGTTTTGTAGGTCCACGGCCTGAGTTACCTGAATACACAGACAGGTATTCAGCTGAAGAACTTTGTATTCTCGATGTTATGCCTGGTATTACAGATTATTCATCTTTAGAATTTATACAATTGGGCGAAATTGTGGGTAATGAAGAAAGCAATCATATAAAGATAGCAGAAGAAAAAATTCTTCCTCTAAAAAATGCTTTAAGAGTAAAATATGTAAAGGTAAGATCTTTTAAAGTTGATGTTGAGATATTAATTAAAACATTTTTAAAAATAGTATTTAAAGTTTAATAAAATGAATTTTTATAGAGTTGGAAAATCTTGGAGTATTTCAGAAATTGTTCATGGTTGTGGCGCACTTGGATTATTTGATTTTGGTAAAAACTCAATTACTGATCTAAGGAATTCTATTTTTGCATCTTTGGATAACGGTGTTAATGCATTTGACACAGCCGATATTTATGGATTAGGCAAATCGGAAGAATTACTGTCAAAATTTCTAGGGAGCAAAATTAAAAAGGTTTTTGTGTCGACAAAGGGAGGGATTAACTGGAAGGTTGATTCTGGTAAAAGAGCATCTACTTTTGTAGATTGTACTGCCAAGTATTTACAAAAAGCTATAGATAATAGTTTATTAAGGTTAAAACTGGATTCTATCCCATTATATTTTGTACATTGGCCAGATTACAAAGTACCATTATATGAAATTTTGAGTTTATTGAAAAAAAACAAGGACAAAGGTAAAATACAATATATTGGTTTATCTAATTTTTCATTATCTCAAATAGAAGAAGCAAATAGTATTGTTAAAATTGATTTTATTCAAAATAAATATAGTTTAATATGCAGAGAGGTAGAACAAGATATTTTGCCTTTTTGCAAAAAAGAAAATATTAATTTTTGGGGCTATGCTCCATTAGCACAAGGACTATTAACAGGTAAATATAAAAAATACACTAAGTTTGATAATGATGATCACAGAAGCAAACTTCCACATTTTCTAGGAAAAGATGCAGATATTAATTTTAAGATAATAAAATTTTTATCAAAAATAGCAAATGATAAAAAAAATCATTCTTCACAAATTGCAATTAAATGGGCCTTAAAAAACTTATATGTTAATTCAGTTGTTGTAGGATCTAAAAATGTAAACCAATCCATTTTAAATGCAAAAAGTACTGATATTTGTATTGATGACGAGTATCATTTATTAAATAAAATTAGTTAATCAGGAAATGTAACTTATGAATAATATCTTAGTAGAAGGTGGCCTTAGAAACAATAATGAACAAATGGAAGGTTCTAAGAATCAAGTTTGTTTTGAAAAAACCCCAGATTCTTGGGAAAGTAAAATAGAAAGTTTTCCCAAATATGTTAGGAGACAAAATTTAACACGTTTTCTTGCATTGTATGAAATATTCAAACGAATTCTAAATGTAAAAGGTTCAATTGTTGAGTGCGGAGTTTTTCGTGGGTTTGGAATATCAAGCTGGTCCAAATTTAGTGCTATTATGGAACCCGTAAATCTTACTCGAAGAATTTATGGTTTTGATTCCTTTTCCGGATTTCCAAGTGTGTCTAAAGAAGATGTATCTAGTAGTAGTGATCATGTTGCATCTGGTGATCTTTATTCTAATTCCTTTGATGAATTAAATGAGCTTATTGATATTCATGACTCAACTAGATTTATCGGTCATATTAAGAAAACACACTTAGTAAAAGGCGATGCAACAAAAACAATACCTGAATTTATAAAGGAAAATCCCCATATTTTAGTTAGTTTGCTTTTTTTGGACTTTGATCTTTATGAACCAACAAAAATTGCTTTAGAACATTTTATTCCACGTATGCCAAAAGGCTCTATTGTTGCTTTTGATGAGTTAGATAATCCATTGTGGCCAGGAGAAACTCTAGCTATGTTAGATTATTTTAAAGAACGTATACCTCGTATTGAACGTGTTGAATTTGATCCTTATATTGGTTTTGCTGTATTGGATTAATATTATGAACACAAGACATTATAAACGGTCGATTTTTCGAAAATTTATCAGTCGCTTCAGTCCTAAATCTGTTATATTAACTGCCGAAAACAAGAATACTTCAGGTATACTTGCCCAAAAAATACGTATTCATGCACTAAAAATGACGAGTGTCGGTGGATCTTCGCATATAGGTTCTGTTTTAAGTGCTGCAGATATTTTAGCCGTGTTATATAGCAAAATATTGAATGTAGATCCTGAAAATCCTAAATCAGATGAGAGGGATCGTTTTGTAATGAGTAAAGGGCATGCTGGAGCTGGTGTATATGCTGCTTTGGCTGAATCGGGTTTTTTTTCTGTAGAAAAACTTAAAACTCATTATCAAAATGGTTCAGATCTGAGTGGTCATGTAAGTCACAAAGGGATTCCTGGAGTTGAACTTTCTACAGGTAGCTTGGGACATGGATTAAGTGTAGCTACAGGCATGGCTCTTGCAGCAAAAAAGGAAAATAAATTTCATCGTGTTTTTGCTTTACTATCAGATGGTGAGTGTGATGAGGGTTCTACCTGGGAAGCTGTTATGTTTGCTGCTTTTCATAAACTTGATAATCTTATAGCTATAATAGACTACAATAAAATGCAAGCAATGGATTTTACTGCAAAAACACTTGATTTAGAGCCGTTTGCAGATAAATGGAAAGCTTTTGGATGGGAGTGTGCTGAGGTAGATGGTCACAATATTGAAAAATTAATAGAAAAAATGCAAAATATACCATTGGTAGAAAATAAACCGACAGTTATAATTGCTCATACGGTTAAGGGTAAAGGTGTATCCTTTATGAAGAATGATATTTTATGGCATTATCGCAGTGCCCGTGGTGAGGAATTTGATGGTGCATTGAAGGAATTAGAGGCCTGCATACGATGAGAGATCATTTTATAAAACAATTGGAGATATTAGCTGAAAAAAATCCAAAGATATTATTGATCACTGCAGATTTAGGATTTGGTGTGTTTGACGAATATCAAAAGAAATTTGCTAAACAGTTTCTTAATATAGGTGTAGCTGAACAAAATATGACAGGGGTTGCGACTGGAATGGCTCTTGAAGGATACAATGTTTTCACATATTCAATTGCAAACTTTCCAACTTTAAGGTGTTTAGAACAAATTAGAAATGATGCTTGCTATCACAATGCAAATGTAAAAATAGTAGCTATCGGGGCCGGATTTAGTTACGGGGCTCTTGGTATTTCTCATCACGCGACAGAGGATTTAGCAATAATGAGAAGTTTACCTGAAATTACAGTTGTTTCACCTTGCGGAATTTGGGAAACAAGAGAAGCAACAGAAGCTATAGCAAAGCAACCAGGCACCTGTTATTTACGTTTAGATAAGAGTTATGGGGATGATTCTCCTAAAATTGGAGAAAAATTTGAACTGGGAAAAGCGAGGATCCTTAGGGAAGGTACAGATTGTTCAATTATTGTGACGGGTGGAATTTTAGAAGAAGTACAAAAAGTTGCCGATAAACTAGCAAAAGATGGCATAGAGACCCGTATTATTAGTATGCATACAATAAAGCCTCTTGATAAAGACAACATTATTACGGCGGCACAGGAAACCAGTAATATTATTACCGTAGAAGAGCATATCGTTAATGGTGGATTGGGAGGAGCTACTGCCGAAGTTTTGCTGGAATCTGATGCTCGACCTAATAAATTTCTTCGAATTGGATTGGGGACTAAATTTTCAAGTAAAGTAGGTGATCAATTGTATTTAAGAAAACAATATGAAATTGATTCTGATTCAATTTATTTTAAAATAAAAAGATTACTTTGCAACAAAAAATAAGAAATATATGTCGAAACGTTTATTTTGATATTACTTTTTCTGCTTTTGGATTGATTGTATTATCCAATTTTATTAATCTTCATGTTTTTGAGTTGGTTACAGGATTGATTGCAAATTAATATGAACATTTGTCGAATACTAAAGATTGAATTTTGTGATAGAAAAAATCTTTTAAGGAACAGTGAATTAAAGCTAATAACAACAAACAAGAGAAAATGGGTTTTATGAACAACTTTTTTAGGTATATAATTAAAAAATTATTTTTATTTAACGATTTGTTTGTTTTTTTGATAAATATATCAATATTTACTCTCTCATTGTGGTTGGGCTTTTTTTTAACTAACAGTTATGAGTTTCTCGCCGAAAAGTACAATGATGTTGAATATTTGTATTGCCTTGCTATTGTCATTTTTATAAAATTCATTGTCTTTTATCTATTTAAAACATTTCATGGAACCTGGAGATATGTCAGTCTGGCAGATCTTATTAGATTGTTTTTTGCTAACATAGTAGGAAGCTCTATAATATTTGTTCTTGCTGTAGATCTTTCGTTAAATTATTTAAAACTTCTTTATCCACGTGTTATCCTCAGTGACTTTTTATTCTGTTTGTTTTTTTCAGCAGGTATTCGCGTTATTATAAGAATGTTGAGAGAGTTTGTTAATAGAAAAAAAGTGTTTGATGGTAGAAATTATAAGCCTAAAAAAGCACTTCTTGTTGGTGAACTCAAATATACAGATTCTCTCCTGCACTCATTTTCACATCATGGCGGTAATCGTGATATAGTCGGAATATTAACAGAAGATAATTGCTTTGGTAAAAGCATAAGAAATATTCCAATTTATAAGAATGTAGATAGGATAGGCAAGTTAACAGATGCTTTATTGGTTGATGAAATAATGTTATTGCCTCCTTATACGTCACCATCTGAAATAAATAAAATTATGGAGAAATTAGAACTTGAAAAAGTTAAATGTGCTCTTAGGATGGTGCCAGC
>Ga0233447_1002534_pt1 | contig 12867 bp, 8 predicted proteins | sample SI_124_October20_3_FD_183014 | JGI IMG/M metagenome (GOLD analysis project Ga0233447, IMG submission 183014) | Seawater microbial communities from Saanich Inlet, British Columbia, Canada - SI_124_October2016_135_MG | ecosystem: Environmental > Aquatic > Marine > Inlet | place: Canada: British...
GCACCCGAACACTTAACTGTTTATGCCAGGTATACGAGAAGAGGAGGGTTAGACATTAATCCAATTCGAACTACTGATAATTCTTGCAAAATTCCCAACGATATAAGATTGTTCAGACAGTAGATTTTTTTGTGCGAAAGGGGTTTTTCTCAAAAAAACTATCTAAAAAATCTGGTTAAATCACAAAAATATTTAGAAAAATATGGATAATAAAGTTATTAAAAATAGTATATTAGGGCTGATTTTGGGTGATGCACTTGGTGTGCCTGTTGAGTTTAAATTCAGAGAAGAATTGGATCGCAATCCTGTAAAAGATATGGTTGGATACGGAAATAATAATCAACCGCCTGGAACATGGTCTGATGATTCTTCTATGACTTTGGTTACTTTAGAATCTTTGTCTAAAGGATATAATCCTGAAGAGATCATGAAAGGGTTCTGTAAATGGGCACATCAAGGATATATGACACCATATGGTAAAACATTTAGCATTGGGAACACGACGTCAAATGCATGTCGCAGCTATAAAATTAACAAAGACATTAAAACGTGTGGTGAAACTTTAGAACGATCAAATGGTAACGGATCGCTCATGAGAATACTTCCTATCTCAATATTTTTTGCCAACGATTCAGAAAAAACTATTATTGAAAAAAGTTTTGAAATTTCAGGATTAACACATAATCATATTAGGTCAAAGATTACCTGTGCCTTATATTCGTTGATTGTTTCCAACCTGTTAAAAGAAAAGAATCTCTACGGGGCGCTAGCCAACGCAAACAGAATAATTGAGGCATATATTCCAAATGAAGAAAAGACTCATTTTAAGAGGATTACTGACTTTGAAATATTGCAGTTGAACAGAAGTGCCATCAAAAGCTCAGGGTATGTGATTGATACACTTGAAGCAAGTTTATGGTGTCTGTTCAACAGCTCTGATTACAAAGAAGCTATCCTAAAAGCTATAAATCTTGGGGGAGATACTGATACTATTGCCGCGGTAACAGGTGGAGTGGCCGGGATTACTTTTGGTTTGGAACACATTTCTTCAAAGTGGATAAAAGCGCTTGCCAAATTGGATAAAATAGAAAAGCTAATTGATACGTTTGTGCTTAAGAATTTAGTCAAATAAATCTAATCAACAATATATTTCTTCAGTTTTGGTACAAATATAAACATTATTACGCTTATAATAAAAGTTGCAATTCCGAGTTTTATAAAAAGTTGAGAATATATAGGTAATGAATGGATAGGATTTGTGATATTATGAGGTACACTTGCAAAAGATGCTACAATACCTCCCAATGCCATTGCTACCGCAGTAGACATAAACCATGCTCCCATCATAAATCCCATCATGCGCTGTGGAACTAATTTTGTGACCATTGCCAAACCTAATCCTGAAACTAGCAGTTCTCCAAGACTTTGGAAGCCGTAGCTCACTACAAGCCAGTTTCCAGAAACAATACCGTGAGTTGAAAAATATTTTCCTGCAAACGGAAGGATTAAAAATCCAAATGAGCATAGAAGCATTCCGAAGGCAAATTTACCGGGAAGAGAAAAGTCTTTACCGTTTTTGCCTAATTTTACATACATCCATGCTAGGGCAGGGCTTGCCACAAGTATCCATAGTGGATTTAGTGACTGAAATGATTCACCTGGTAGTGTTATTCCAAATACTACATGGTTTGTATTTCTTATTGCAAAAAGGTTGAGTGAAGTAGGCATTTGTTGGTACAGTATAAAAAAGATAATTGCTTCAAATATTAATATAAGACAAACAACAAATTTCATTTTATCCTGTTTAGTATCAAGCCCGATTAGTATTTTTACACACAATATTGCAACTACTATTATCGCTATTGCGAGAAGGCAGTTTGTTATTGTTAGATTTTTTAACAGCCATTCACATACAAATGTTAGTATTATGGTAAAAGCTGCGACATAAATAAATTTAACACTACTCATTGGTTTAAAATCAGGATCAGATCCGATTTCAGACAACAGCTTATGACAGAATAGGTAATTTACAATAGCAATAATAAGGCCAATACAGCATATCATAAATCCAGCGTTCCAACCCCAAAAATCTTTTGCAATTGGACATAGTAACATTGAGATAAAAGAACCAATGTTTATTGACATGTAGTAAATGGTAAATGCACTGTCTATACGGTGATCGCCAGGTTTGTAAAGCTTTGATACTAGGCTTGATGGATTTGCTTTAAAAAGCATATTACCAGTGATAATGGCAGCTAAACCAAGGTGCAAGTGTTCATTGGCGTCTAAACCCAATAAACCATAGCCGATTGCAAGCACAACTGCACCTATAAACATGGTACGTTTTGTGCCTAGAACTTTGTCGCCAATTACTCCGCCGATACTGATAAAAGCATAGCAAAGTGCAGAAAACGCACCGAACAGGTTATTTGCCATCGTATCAGTAAAGTTCAATTCTCTAATGAGATAAATTACAAGAAGAGCCTGCATCCCATAGTAACCGAATCTTTCCCAAAGTTCAATTGAGAAAATGAGCGAAAACGGTTTGCCTGGTTTTTCCACACCTTGATGTTCAAAACTTGTCATAATTAATCTCTCCACTTTTTTACTAAATAACTATCTTGTGATAAGAAGAAGTATTTCTGAAAAGCATTGCCAAATGAATACTATTGATAAGTATAGGCCTTTTCATAGTACAGTTTTCCTATGATTTGCTTTCATTTAACCGTGAAATGCAACCTTTATAGGGTAGGATTATTAGTTTTGCTACTCAATAGGACAAATGTCAGTTAAATTATACCTTAATCCTTTCTTTTTAAGATAAGGAGTTATCTATGATTAAAGAAATAGACAATTGACATTGAAAGGAAAGATACATCATTGAGGTTTTGATACAAGAAGTTTTTATAAATAAAAATATAGCTTTACTGATTTATTGTAGAATAGAGTCTGTCAATCTCATGCTCCTTCAAAATGAAACTTGCTTTCTATGTTTTTAAGGTTTTCATGAATATTATTGACATCGAATTCAAATGGGGGAGGATTGTTTTTAATTTTAGTTTTTAAATCATTTATTAGAAAGTTTAATTCATCTATTGCATATTCTACACATTGTTTTGTGAAATTAATAATCAGTTGCCGCTTGGTGTCAGCTGAACCGCTTGTATTATGATATTGAGTTTCCATTGCTATCTGCTGTTGTTTTATGTATCCCTCAATTGATTTGTTATCATTACCATATAGTGTCTTTTTTACGTCATACGAGTAATTCTTATAATTTACCATTACCAAAGTTTGCAGTTCTCTTAACAACCAGAACATTGATGTGTTATCAATTGCACTTGTTGCTCCTTGATAAGCCTCTGGGATATAGCAATTAGTACCGTCTTCACTCATTAATCCTTGATGAAGCGGCATGTATATCGAGAGATCTGTAAAACCATACGCAACATACATTACATTGCCTATAGCAGGTGGCATTGCTTTTCCAGGAGTTCCGTCTGCAGCTGGTGGATAGTGGCGTCCCATCTGTGTAATATGAGATAAACTACAGCGAATCACGGAGATTGGTCTGTTACCCGTTGCCGCTACCATGTCAGGGGTATACGGAATGTTGTAGTATGGGCTTAATCCCCCATAACTGTCTCTAAGAACAGTTTTAACCGTATCTATTGTAATCAGGGTCGGTTCCTTTGTAATAGGGTCCTTGAGATGGGGAACCATAAATGGACTATTAGATGAATATTTAGATCCGGGAACAAGATCAGTAATAACCCTGTCGACTCTACATTTATTATAATTTTCATTGAGTGGTTCACTATCATCCATATAGGATTTAGCAAAATTAAATTTTATAGGACCACTACCGATTAGAGATGATATCGTTTTAATTTGTTCCGGTTCCGAACCGTTAAGTCTTCCCTGGTTTGCAGAAAAAAAATAACACTGGTCAGGTACTCTTTGGGCCAGCCATTTTGTGCCTCCGGCATTTTCAAGATACCAGCATTCATCTTTATCTGCAAATGCTACACCAAAACCTTCACCTGATCTATAACCTTGTCCTTTTTTGTTGTAGATCAAACTGCCAAGCAACTGTGCACCATCGAATGCAGATGTCATTTGTGGTAAAATAACAGAAGTAATGCAACTTTCGTTAAATCCTCCACTTGGTTTAAGTGGATCGGCATTTAGCGTATCTTGGTTGCTGGAAATAGATTCTGTTGCAGAGATTGCAACACACTTAGAGTTTATACCAACTTCTTCCCATGAATAACTTTCTTCAGTTGATGTGTAAATTGGAAAAGCAAAATAAGGTGTCACCTTCGGGATTGTGTAATTAAATGTGTACTCTGTGCCACCAGAGGTTGGGGGTGGAGGAAAAGTGTAGGAACTAGAAAAATCTCTACTTGTAGCGGATTTTTTATGAAACCGCATATTAAAAGGCATAAATGGATCTTCCCAATCTACATTTCTTGCAATTATTACTGATCCATCAAAAGTGGTATTTTTGCCTGCAATAAAAGTGGAACATGCAAAACAACCAAAACTAAACAGAAATAAAAATAAAAATAGTAAATTTGTTTTCATAACAGCCTCCATTGCTAAATGTTTAATAAATAAATTAAGTTGTTAGATAAAATGACTCTAACACTTTGACATAACGGAAAACATCCGGCTACATTACCAATTATATCAAGTAATCTTTTTATTTGCAACGTCTTTTGACTGTGAATCTCTAAAATAACTATCAAAAACATACTGGTTTTAAGTCTGCTATACTAAAACCAGTCCATTTTTAGAATTTTTATTAAATCAGCAGTTTGCTTTTTGATTAAAATTAGCTTTTTTCAGAAATGTTTTAGTATTTATTGTTTAAAGCATAGCTTCAACCAAAACTTGGTTCACTAACATGTCATCAATAAAACTAAGCAAAGGGATTTTGTATATGGGATATAGAAATTGATTCAGGATATTGTAAGTCATTCGCTTTGCCAGGGGCGTATTGGCAAATGGTGACTGGTTTGAAGAAAGCTCTTTAAGAGGAAACTAGGAGTAGTGTAGTCGATGCTGAAAAAGTCGGAATTGCTACATATTTCAGGAAACAAGCCGACGGTGTACTAAGTACTCCGAGGCGCAGTTGACGCCAAAGATGCAGTGATTCCGGCTATCTAGTTTTGCTGTCAATGTTGTAAAATTGCAAGCAAAATGTACCGTTCCTCTAAATTCCTTGCAATTTAAAGATTGTTAAAGAGCAATTCCTCTCCATTTCATGCCGTCTGCTTCGTTAATTTCGCCTTGTAGTGAATGCCACAACTGCAGCTCATTGCCTCACATCCAGCATAAACTGGAGTTTTTCAGCGCCGACTAGTGTCGTTAGAAGCAGTTAGTAAAAAATCGTTATTTGTTTCGCAAGGGTTTTGATTCAGAAAAAAGGTTATAGGTCTATTTATAAAGACGGATTTTTATCAAAGGAATCTAGCCAAATAGCGGGTGAGGCGTCTGGTGGCATGCGCCAATCTCCGCGCGGAGATAATGCTATAGTACCTACTTTCGGGCCGTCCGGAATACAGTTTCTTTTAAACTGTTGAGAAAAAAAGCGTAAAATAAAAGTTTTTAGATATTTTTCTATAATCTTAGGGTTATAAATATCTTTAAATGCAATGTTTGCAAGTGCCTTGATTTTATCAGGTGGTGCTCCGTATTTAACTGTATGGTAAAGAAAAAAATCATGCAGTTCATAAGGGCCGATAATGTCTTCTGTTTTTTGAGCAATTTTCCCCTGTTTATCAGGTGGCAGTAGTTCGGGACTTACAGGAGTGTTGATAATATCAATTAGAGTCTTTTTTAAGACTATTTTTGATTTGTTCGCATACCATTCTATGAGATATCGAATTAGTGTTTTTGGAACGCCGCAATTAACGGCATACATCGACATGTGATCACCGTTATAAGTAGACCAGCCGAGTGCTATTTCAGAAAGGTCACCTGTGCCGATAACGATACCTTTTTCTTTATTAGCGGTATTCATTAAAAGCATTGTACGCTGTCTTGCCTGTACATTTTCGTAAGTGGTATTTTTTACAGATGTATTAAAATTCAACAGTTTAAACTGTTCTTCACATACATCTTTTATATTGATTTCTCTTATATCACAGCCAATTGTCTTGCATATAGAAATGGCGTTGTTGTATGTTCTGTCTGTTGTGCCGAATCCTGGCATTGTAATGGCAATAATATCCTTTGGTGATTTTTTTATCAATTCATGGGCGACTTTTGTTACTAGTAGAGCAAGTGTTGAATCAAGTCCACCTGATATACCAATAACAGATTTTTTTGCTTTTGTGTATTCGAGTCTTTTTGCTAGGGCGGAAGTTTGAATACTGAAAATTTCAGAGCATCTTATATCCTGCTGGGTTGTATTTGATGGGACAAATGGATGTGGGTTTACTTGTCTTTGGATATTTGTTATTTGATTGATGTTACTTATTTTAATCTTACGGTATTCTTTGAATTTAGGTATCAGAGTTTCTAGCTGATTGCCTGAAGCACCTATTGAACTTTCAGATGTGCGGATTGCAAGCATGCGCTGGCAATCAATATCTGAATATGAAATATAGTTTTCTTTCTGGAATCTATTGTTTTCATGTATTAATAAGCCGTTTTCTGCTGTTAATACGTGTCCACCATACAAAACATCAGATGTAGATTCACCAACTCCGGAAGATGAATAGATGTATCCACAGATACATTTAGCGCTTTGGTTCCTGATCAGACCGCGCCTGTATTCAGATTTTCCTACAAGTTCGTTACTTGCTGAAAGGTTTGCGATGATTGTAGCTCCGGCCAAAACATGATATGAACTTGGGGGAATTACTCCCCATAAATCTTCACAAATTTCAACTCCAAGTTTAAACTCTTCACTAAGCTCGAAAATAATATTTGTTCCAAATGGGATTTGCTTGCCCAAAAGTTCAATCGTTTCGCTGGAAAAGAAATTGGTATACGGCGTAAACCAGCGTTTTTCGTAAAATTCTCTGTAGTTGGGAAGATTTGTTTTTGGAACTATACCCAGAATTTCGCCTTTATGAATTATTGCGGCACAGTTGTATATTGAACTGTTATGTAGAACAGGAAAGCCTACTGCTGAAACAATGTCTATTTGTTTGGTATTTTGTGCTATCTGATATAACGCATCTTTAGCTGAATTTAATAGTGTGGATTGATGAAAAAGGTCTCCGCATGTGTAACCGGTAATACATAGCTCGGGAAAAATAACCAAAGCAGAGGATTTATTGTTAGCTTTTTGTATACATTTGATAATTTGTTCTGTGTTATATTTTACATCTGCTACGCGAATAACGGGTACAGCTGAAGAAACACGATAAAATCCAAACATCTACTTTCTCCTTTTAGATTTCTTTGATGGAAGTCCTTCCACACAAATAAATCTATTAACTTTTCTCAGTTTTACAAATTGAGAAAAGAGTTGAAGTACAGTTGACAGTGATAATTTTATATCCTTTATTGGGATTGAATTAATGTTTTGACATACTCTATATCCGATTGGTGTGTAATTTTAATGTTAATGTTTGGGCTTTCTACAAGATATACAGGGAATCCTGCATTTTCCATAGCTCCAGCATCATCTGTTACGAAAGCATTGGACTGTAGAAGTTCTTTATAGGCAGACTTTAATTCGTCAATTTTAAAAACTTGTGGTGTCTCAACAGCCCAGAGATTTGTTCTGTCGACACTTTCTATTACTTTTTCATCATTAGCTGTGCGTTTAACTGTATCGTTAATTTTTTTTGCAGCAACACCGTTTCCTCTGCACATGCATGAGTCTAGGCATTCATAAAGCAACTTTTTGTTGGCCAGGGGTCTAGCAGCATCATGAATGGCCACGTATTTGATATTTTTCGGAAGTGTGTTCAGGCCCTTAATTACAGAGTTATAACGTTCTGTGCCTCCGGTAGTATAAACAAATCGATTGTTGGGAATAAACTTGTTTGCTAGCCTTTTGAATTCTTCTATTAAATCAGAGTGGCAGACTAGTACTATTTGATTATCGGGGCATGTGTTGCGGAAGCTTAGCAAAGAGTATATAAAAACTGGGTATTCCAATAGATATTCAAGCAGTTTATTTTTGCCTTTGAAACGGGCGCTTGTTCCTCCGGCTACGATTATAATGCCAAGTTCTTTATTTATGCACATGATGTGTGTATCCCTATTATTCAATGGAAGGCTTTTTACACGAGCAAATCTATACCTACTTTACTCTCTTTGCAAATAGAAAAATAGGACAGAAGAACACTGATCATAAGCTATATTAATTGTCATCAAAGGGATTACATAATATCAGTTGGAAAGATAATAACAAGTCGCGAATCACCTGCGTTTGCAATAGTAAGCACGTTCGTTTTTTTATCAAAAACTACGGTTACAGCTGTTGAACCGGTGTGACTCCATTTACTATTTTTCGAAATTCTACAATCGAGTATTGCGGTATATGCGTTCGAGACGAGTTGCAGCGTAGTCGTCTCTTATTCGCATGTGTTTTAAAAAAAAGTGGGGTATTTGATGCGCAATATAGTATGATACGTCATGGCCACCATGTTCATTATAGACGGCAAGCACGATATATTGATCGTTTTCAGTGGAACAATAGGCATCTTCTTGGGGGCTGATTTAGCTCAGTGTTTGTTCAAGTGGACCTAAATCTGCTCATATTTAAACGGAAAAAGGGTTTTTGCCATTTTTAAATTTAACATGGCTTGTTTAATTTTTCCAAGTTTGAATTGAGCAAGTGCTAAATCATAGTAGAAGGCTGCGCGTTTCGGGGAACGTAATACAGCTTCTCTATAATATTTTTCAGAAAGTTTCCAAAACTTTCTTTCCTTAGCAGCATATCCTGCCATAGCCCATGGAAACGGTGAATATGGTAGCAGGGTTGCACAGGTTTTAAGAGAACGATTAATTTCTTTCATTGGGGTTTTATTTTTTGTAAATTCTAGGTTTGTAATATCGAAAGGGGAACTTAGACGATTAAGGTTTTGTAATGCTATATCTCCCGGGATTCTGTTCAATGATAAAATAATTGTAGCCGTTGCAAGTATCAGTGCCAGTAAAGTCCAAACTATAGGCAAGCCTATTTTTATTTTGGAAGGGAATATGTTTGATTTTTCGGCTTTATGGAGCTGCGCCGTGACAAGGTGGCTTCTGACCCAATTTCGAAAAAAGAATCGGTTTAAGAATGTAGTAAAAGTAGTATGCGTATTGATTATGTCACTGTTAACAGGTTGATTGTTGTTGGATAGTAACATTAGAGCGGAGACTAGAATTCCAGTAGCAACTGTTGCCGGAATTTGGATATTTATGTCTAGCAGGGAATGGATAGACCATGCAGACCACCCTAATAAGAGGGAAAAACTGAATTGTCTATAAAATTGTCTGTTATGAGCTTTATATATTCTTCGGGTTACTACTAATATAGGATATACCAGTATTGCTATAGCGCATAAAAAAGCTAAAATTCCGGCCTGTGAGCCCATAGATAAAACAAAATTATGTGGCATATGAGGAGCTTCAGTGTTTGCCAGGTCTTTTAGGAAAGTATAATTATGGAAAAAATCGCCCCAACCTCCTCCAGTAATAGGATTGTCTACTAGCATTTTAAAGGCGACCTGATAATAGTCCAATCGAACATTTATTGTGCCTTTTCTGGTGAAATATAAAATAACAAGACAAACTATAATTGCTCCTGTTATCAGACAACTGATTTTAACTTTTTTGGGAAATGGTAAAATGAATACTAAGAGAGCTCCCGCACAGAAGAATGATAAAAATGCAGCACGGCTTCCCGTCAGAAAAAGAGCATAAAAGAGTATTATAGCAAAAACTATAGTAAGAGCATGTTTTAAAAAACCGTTTTTTGTTTTTTCGAAGACAAACCATAGACATAACGGTAGTATAAGTAACAGATGAGCTGCAAAACTATTACTTATGGCAAAAGTTGAGAAGACTAAGTTATTTTTATCGAAGAGCCTGTTCTTGAAATCGGAAGCGATAGTAACTCCTTTTTCTAAAATGTTTGTGATGACATAATTTTTTGTTTCATCCAGGGCATAATGATATTGGTAAATTCCGTACACTGCAATTAGGATGGAAGAAATAACAATAGCATAAATTAGCCAATTTCTATGAGGTTCGCTAGCCAATTCAAGGAATCTGAAAATAGCAAATGCAAATGAAGTAAGTCCAAATAGGTAAATACACTCTAAATATGCAAAATCTAGGCAGCTGGATTTTATAAATCCCAATAAAGAGACAAGTGACAATGCAATCCAGAGAAAAGGCATTGCTAGATTTGAGTAATCACGATAGATTCGGTGTGGACGATTGAGCAATAGGACGATTGTTAAAAATAAAATAATGCCTGATATCAGAGAAAAAAGTATAGGGGGCCAGGAAAAAAATGTCCAAGTGGGTAGAGATCGGGGAAAGTAAGAGGCTTCAGGTAGAACTGCAGGGTTCCCAAATTTCAAAGGTAGCAGCAAAATAAAAATGGACATGAAGAACGCAAGTAATCCGGTCTTTATGTTTGCCATAGCACTATTTTTGTACATGTTATACTCGGCACACTTGATTTTTCGAAATTTAGAATTGCTTGTTGAACACTATACTTTATGCTTTTCTTTAAGACTGCTTATTTCTTTGCTATCATCAAGCTGTGCTATCTCATCTGTTATAATACTGTCTTCTGTGTCTACAGGCATTTTTTTAATTTTTTCAGAAATACCAGTGATTTTGTATTTATCTGGATAAACAACACGAACTTCTTCCTTTGGACATGATAAGTATTGGGAAGGTTCGTCAATATAGACTGTGACGTGCTGTGTGAGTAAGTTGCGATCTACTATTTTACCAATACCTTCTGAACACTCACAAAATGCGCCACGTCTTGGCATGTTTTTATCAAGTTCCAGATATCCACAATGTTCATATTTTAGGCAACATTTTAGGCGACCACACATTCCTGAAATATTTACAGGATTTAAAGAAAGATCTTGTTCTTTGGCCATTTTTACATTGATAGATTCAAATCCTTTTAGAAAACGTTTACAGCATAAAACTTGTCCACAGGTGCCGAATCCTCCCAGAATGGCAGTTTCATCTCTAACTCCAATTTGTCTAAGGTCGATTCTTGTGTTGAGGCTTTGTGATAAATCTTTTACTAGTTGCCTAAAATCAACCCTTCCTTCTGCCGTAAACTGAAAGGTTACCAGCTTTCTATCGAAAGTATAGTGAGCATTAAGTAGTCTCATGGGAAGTTTTAATTTTTCAATTTGAGTTTTGGTTGTTCTATAGGCAGATTTTGCTCTCATTTTATTTTCGTTAGCCTTGCTCTTATCTAACATTGTAGCTTTTCTGTCAATTTTGGGTACTTCTTTTTCCAATGCAGGAGCTAGGCTTCCAATAAATCTTCTAATTTTGCCATAATCGAGACAACGATCTTTTTTTATGATACAGTAGTCGCCTTCTTTTAAATTTAGGTTATCTTCAGCATATGATTCATATGTTGCTGCTGTATCCAGTACTATTTCATATAAAAGTTTCATATAATATTTTCTTTCAAAAGTTTCAATTATGATATTCTTAAAGCAACCCATATCTTGAGATTGGATTGAATGCGTTAGCCTCAATTTGAATATGCTGCCTCACACAACAGGGATAGGTCCGCTTATAAACTCTATAAATATATACTGATTGAATGTGTTTTTTCAAGATGTTATGCTATAATAAGTCCAATTGTCTTTGGCGGAAGAATTAAACTTTAAACGGCAAAAGACCGAAATTTGGAAATAATCAATAGGATCCCTGGTAAAGCTTAGCAAATTTTTGATATCAGATATTTATGGTGATGGTGTTAAAGAGTTCTACCTCAAGAGGTGATAAATGAGTGCTTCGCTTTGTCGCATTTTGAGTCGAAAACTCAAGCTTTAAAAGTGCCAATTATGGGCACGTATAGCATCATATGAAAAAACGCACGAGCAGATTCTTTATTTTTTTATCCGTAATTATAATTATAGTTGCGATTGTTGTATTGGTGTTATCAGCTTTTTTGATTTCTAGAAAATCAGTTTTACCTGAAGGAGGTAGTGTAGATTATATAGCTTTAGCAGTGGCAAATAGAAAATTACAGAATGAGTTTACGTTTATAACGAAGACAGAAAATTATAATAATATCCCTAAAAAGGTTGTTTTTTCTTTGTCTGAGGTGAATGCATTACTAGCTATAGCTGCATCCGGTTCTCGTATGTTAAATATGAGCGGTAATACTTTTTCTGATATTTTTCTTGTATTTGATCGAGGAATATTTTGTTTTAGCGCTTCAAAAAAATTTTCTTTCAGTACACCTTTTGGTAGGTACATCAATATAAGGTGTAAGTTTAAGTTTAATATTGAAAAGAGTGGGTTTAAGATAAACATTATGAGTATTAAGGTGGGAGGAATATTTCTTCCGAAATTTTTAATTGATTATTTTCTGAGTCGAAAACAAGAAATTATGCTCAATATCCCTTTTATTCATAAACTAACGCTTGCGATAAGAGAAATTCATACGTATAAAGATAAGTTGGTTATTGTTTATTATCCAAAGAACCTACGAAAGGCAATTTTTGAATTGATGCCGTAAGGCTAGGGATTAATTACAGGTAGTCTTATACCCTTATTCGTAGATATCAACAATAACTTTCTCATAAAATTAACGCCAAATATTAAAATAATAAAACGCAGAGATAATGCTTGTAAAAATATTTTAAATGTTTATTATTTATAAATAAATTTCATGTAATCTATGCGTAATAG
>Ga0233447_1002561_pt1 | contig 12744 bp, 9 predicted proteins | sample SI_124_October20_3_FD_183014 | JGI IMG/M metagenome (GOLD analysis project Ga0233447, IMG submission 183014) | Seawater microbial communities from Saanich Inlet, British Columbia, Canada - SI_124_October2016_135_MG | ecosystem: Environmental > Aquatic > Marine > Inlet | place: Canada: British...
CGACATCTCGAACTCAGCTATTTGCCATCTTGCTTAATTTTAGCGTATTGGTGGCCGTAAAAGTAATTACTACGACATAGGAGTCTTAATGAAAGATTGGATTATTAACTTGTTAGCACTACAAACAGCAGATCTGAGAACTAAAAAAATGCATTCGCGATTAAGAGAAATCCCTAAAGAAAAACAGGAAATTACAAATAGCTTATCTAGCGAAAAAGATAAAGTTGAAAGTGCAAAAGAAAAATTATTGGAAATTGAAAAAGAAATAAGGAAAATTGAATCAAAAGTTGATGGAGCAAGAGAAAAAATCAAAAGCTTTCAGAGTAAATCGGCAATGGTGAAAAAAAATGAAGAGTATAAAGCATTACTAAGTGAAATTGAAACTTGTAAAGTTACTATTGGCGGATTTGAAAATAAACAAATTGAATTATTGGATAAACTAGAAGAAAACAAAAAGACTCTGAATAAAGCTCAAAATGCGTATGAACATATGTCAACCGAAGCTGATGAAAATATTGAAGAGCTTGATGAACTTGCTGAGAGCCTTAAAACTGAAATCGATAAAATGCTAAGTGCCAGAAAAATGTTGATTAAGAAAGTTGAGCCCAGTACTTTTTCTATGTATAGCCGGCTGATAAAGAAATCCGGTGAGCCTTTAAGCAGAATACATAATAATACATGTGGAAACTGCCATTTAAAATTAACGCCCCAAACGTTAAATGATGCCAAAAAAGGAATGATTTCAACTTGTGATTCCTGTGGCCATTTGATTTATTTTGCAGATGAATGAAGCTAGATTTCTTTGGTGAAAATTCTTTCGCACAAATAAATCTATTAACTTTTCTCAACTTTTCAAATTGATAAAAGAGCCAAATATGCATAGATTTGATCGTGTGGAAAGACTTCCATCGAGCAAATCTATGCACATACTTTGCTGATAATCTTACAAAGCTTACTTTAGGAATGAGTAATTTTCTGATTTTCTAAACTTTTTACCACAGAAGATATAGCAGTATATAGAGCGTCTATCAGGGTCCTATTAATTATGGGCCTCACAACAATACGCATAACTGCAATATTTTTAGCTTTACTTGGAAGAGTGTAGGCCGGAACAATCCACCCCTGCTGTCTTAGTTTGTCCGATAACTCAAAAACAGTATATTTAGTTTCATCTTTTAGCCTAAAGCAAACCATTGGAAATATTGTGCCATCATTGATTATTTCAAAATTTCTAATTTTTTGCAGTGCCTTACCCAAATAAGAAGAGTTAGTAATAGTATTCTTCATTATTTTAGTGTAACCTTCTCGTCCAAATCTTAAAAAATTATAATACTGTGCTACAAGATTAGATGCACTGCGAGAGAAATTTATGGAAAAATTCTCCATCTCTCCCCCAAGATAATTTATTTTATAGATTAATTCATCAGGAACCATACTCTTATTTTTAAAGATAACCCATCCTATGCCTGGATATACTAAACCAAATTTATGTCCAGATGCATTTATTGACTTTACTTGTTCTAAACGAAAATCCCATAATAGATCAGGTGAAGTAAATGGATAAACAAAGCCAGCACTCGCTGCATCTACATGAATAGGTATGTCAATGTTTTTATATTTTTTTAAATTTAATAAATGATCATTTAGCTTTTTGACATTATCATTACTGCCAGTAAATGTTGTTCCTACAACAACACCAGCAGCAATCGTATTTTCATCAATGAGTTTATCTACTTCCTTTATATCCATTACAAACATTTTATCGTCAATTGGAATTATCCTTGCCTCAACATCAAAATAATTTGCAAATTTTTCCCAACAAGTATGAACGTCTGCAGTAAAAACAATATTGGGATGTTCTATACTTAATCCATTTTTTTTCCGTTCAATTTGCCATCTTTTCTTCGCTGCAAGAAGGGCTAGCATTATAGCTTCAGAAGATCCGATTGTACTGGTGCCATATGCTTTCTCTGGATTTTTTAAATTGAATAAATCTGCTATCATTTTTACGCAGCGTTCGTTTATCTCAGGAAATACTCGATATTCACTAAGGTCTATATAATTGTATGGCAAATTTTCATTCATCAGCTTATTTGCATTTGGCTCCATCTCTGTATTTACAAAGGTAGCCAAATTCAAAGTAGGTTTACCATTCAAACTCAATTCCTTTTTGATAGTTTGATATACTGTTTCTGATGGTAATATTTTTTTAGGAAAAGAAGATAAAGTATTTACAGGAAGAACATTGTCATGGCTTAGGTTATAAACCGACGACATTTGATTTGCTGTAATCGAGAAAACGATTGTCACAAAAGAGATCAGGCTTATTAGAAATTTCATAATATTTTCTCCACTTTTTATTCTAAATATTGTTTTTACATTACGGCAAATAATAGGTTATTGTTTTTAGTTTTGCTTCTTAACTACTGTTTCAAAACTTCCGCTTACGTAGAGAATAATTTACATATAAAGCCCCCCCTTTTCTCTGTTTAAACTTTATTTTTACTGTAACGTTTTTTAGTCTTTTTATGATTTGCACTATGGTAATTTATTTTTTTGGGGGATATGGACAGACATCCCGTGTACGGCATGTGCCGCTTCCATTGTAATTTCGCTAAGTGTTGGATGGGCGTGTATTATTTTACCGAATTCTACTGCTGTCATGTTTTGCTCAATTGCAGTTACAGCTTCGGCTATTAAATCGGTCGCATGTGCACCAATTATATGAACACCCAGTATATGATCATCTTTAGCGTCTGCTATTATTTTACAGAAACCAGTCGATTCGTTAATTGCCATAGCTTTTCCCAGGGCGGCAAACGGGAATTTGCCTATATTAAATTCGATACCTTGTTCTATGCATTGCTGTTGAGTTAGCCCAACGCTTCCTATTTCGGGATTGCTATAGACGCAGCCTGGTACGAATTTGTCACTGAACCTGTCTTCATTGTTACATGCGTTTTTAGCGGCAGTGGCAGCCATCGCGCTTGCCAGGTGGGCAAGTTGTATTCTGCCAGTGACATCGCCAATAGCATATATGTTTGGGATATTTGTCTTGCATTGATTGTCAACGGGTATGAACCCTTTTTTATCAACATAGACATCAGTAACATCAATATTTAGGCCATCTGTAACAGGTAAGCGGCCGATAGAAATGAGCATGTAATCTGCTGAAAGCTCTTTTTTACCAGCTATACCCCCAACTCCTTCTTCTGAGACAGCAATATTCTCAAGAGGTTTGCCTGTGAGGATTTTTATTTTACGTTTTTTCAGTTCTCTGCCCATTTGTTTAGAAACCTCAATGTCATGGCCAGGTAAGATATCAGGAAGCATTTCAACAATTGTTATCTCTGTGCCGAGTTCGGAAAATAAGCATGCAAACTCACATCCTATAACACCACCACCAAGAATGATCAGGCTTTTTGGTACTTCAGATATATTAAGAAGGCCTGTTGAATCTAAGATTTTAGGCGATTTTGGAATAAATTCTGGCATTGTAGGTTTGGAACCTGTGGCAATTATTGTGTTTGTTGATGTTATTTTTTTATCTTCACTAGCTTCAGATGTAATTGTTATATCGTTTTTACCATTAAACGAGGCTGTTCCATGGTAGGTTTCAACTCCAGCATTTTTTAATAGACCACTTATGCCAGAACGAAGTTTTTCAATAATGGAATCTTTTCGGTTTAACATTGCGGTCCAGTCAAAGGAGATTTCGCCATCAATATTTATTCCAAAATTAGATGCGTGCTTTGCTGTTCGCAATATATCACTGCATGCAAGCAGTGATTTTGTAGGGATACAGCCGACATTCAGACATGTGCCACCAAAATGCTCTTTTTCAATCAAGGCGACTTTTGCTCCCGTGCGTCCGGCATGAATTGCTGCTACATAACCTCCGGGACCTGCACCGATTACACATATATCATATGCTTCAGACCATTTGCTCATTTGTCGTATCCATTTGGATGTTTTTGATACCAGTCCCAGGCGGAAGAAACAATATCTCTTACATTTTCAAATTGAGGTTCCCATCCTAGTTCTTTTTTTGCAAGAGCTGAGTCTGCTACCAATTTAGCAGGATCTCCGGGGCGTCTTTCTACAATTTTTGCTGGAATAGGGTGTTTGGTAATGTCTCTAGCAACTTCGACTATTTCCTTAACACTGTATCCATTGCCTGTTCCAAGATTATAATGTCCGCTTCTAGGTGAATTCAGTGCAAGCATATGTGCCTGTGCTAGATCGGTAATATGAATATAGTCTCTCAAGCATGTTCCATCCGGGGTATAATAGTCGTTTCCAAAAATTTTGATATTGCCTCGTTTGCCGAGTACAACTTGTAAGATGAGGGGAATCAGATGTGTTTCAGGTGCATGATCTTCTCCAAAGTTTTCAGTTGCCCCTGCCGCATTAAAATAACGCAGTGCTGAGTATTTTAAACCATGTATTTTATTATACCATCTTAACATTTTCTCTAAAATAAGTTTTGATTCACCATAAGGATTTATCGGATTTTGAGGTGCTTCTTCTGTAATTGGCATTTTATCTGGGAGTCCAAATGTAGCTGCTGTACTTGAAAAAACAAAAGATTTTACCTTTCCTTTTACCGCAGCGTCAAGCAGGTTGATTCCTGAAGCGTCATTATTCCTGAAATATTTTCCAGGATCTTGCATGGATTCACCGACAAGTGAAAATGCGGCAAAATGCATGATTCCATCAAAATTATTAATGCCTACACTTTTAAGTATGAGTTCTCTGTTTGCTAAATCACCCTTGATAAAATTTGCTCTCGAATCTATTGCTTTTTCATGCCCTGTAACTAAAGAGTCGAATACCGTGACCTCATGTCCATGGTTGATTAGATATTCAACACACGCACTACCTATATAACCGGCACCTCCAGCAACAAGAATTTTCATTATATCACTTTTCCTTTAAAATTTTAGGATCTTTCATTAAATTTAGTGTTAATTTTTTATATCCCCAGTTCAGAAGATTTTTAACAAACTCATTTCTTTCTTTACTGTTCTTGAAGCCAGTTACTACCGCAATTAATCTTTTGCTGTTTCTATCGCATGTGGCTGTTAAACAAAAGCCGGACCTTCTCGTATAGCCAGTCTTCATCCCAGTAATTCCATTAAACTTATTTCTTACAAGGCGGTTAGTATTTACAAGCATCATTGGTTTTTTTGTATTTTTTCTAAAATAGTCAAGACTGGTGGTTGCCCATTTTGTTACAAGAGGATATTTAAGTAATTGTTCAGCTAGAAAAACAAGGCCTTCAGCTGTTGCTTTGTTGTCTTTATCTGAATGTTTTTCAGGGAGACCGTCTGGATTAGAAAAATGTGCGTTTGGCATGTGAAGTTCTTTCGCACGTTTATTCATCGCTTTAACAAATGTATCGACATTTCCATTACCAAGATATTGTGCAACCAGATAAGCAGAATCATTAGCACTACTAATCGCAATTGTCTTTAGCAACTCTTTTAAGGAAAATTTTTCTCTTGGATCAAGGTACACCTGGCTCCCGCCAACTTTGTATGCTTCAACGGTGACAGGAATTATAGTGTTAAGAGTGATATCGTTGTCTTTATTGCTAATGTATTCAAATACTAGTAAAATGGTCATCATTTTTGTCATTGAAGCAATAGGGACAGATTTTCGACATTTTTTTGCCCATAAAACCTGTCGGTTGTCAATGTCAACAAGAATACCCGTTGTGGCCATTTTGCTTCTTTTTAGAGAAGGTATATTTCCCCATATAGTGCTTTTATAAATCAAGGAATTGTCTGAGATTGTATCCTTGGTATCAATATTTTTAATAACCTGTTTCCCACGCTGATTCTTTTCTTCATTTTTTGTTGTTTGGCTAGGAACCGATGTTTTTTCTTGTCTTGCAGTACTGATTTTTTTTGCCATAGAAGGCTGTTTTATCAAATTATCAGTGTTAACCTCTTTTGGGCTTAAAGAGTTATTATCATAGTTTACGTACCATTTATATAAAGCAAAAATAATGCTTATTTGTATAATCAGTACTATTAAAAAGGTAACAAGTTTTCTCATTATAAATCTCCGACAGCTTTATTCAAAGCAGCTATCAATGCGTATATGGCAGCCCAGTCAATATTTGAATGTTGTCCAGCACCGCAAAAAATTGCACTATCGCTTTTTCTTTTAACTGTAATATATGCCATAGCCACGGAATCTGCAGATTGTCCTGTTGATTGTTCCTCGAAATCTTCAAGATTGAAGTCTATTATTTTATTGGTCTTCTGTAATGCGTGAACCACCGCAGAGATAGGACCGTTACCATTACCTGTAAATTCTTCACTTACACCATTAATCTCAATTTTAATTTTTATAGAAATATCATTGCTATTGGGAAGAGACGGGCTAATATGCTCGACAGAGATAAGCTGGTAAGGCTTTGTAATCTGAACGAACTTTTTATTAAACAGCTCATAAACTTCACTTGATGATATTTCATTTCCTTTTTTATCAGCCAGTGCCTGTACATATGTTCCCAGTTCAGGGTGCATCGCTTTTGGTAAACGCAAGCCGAAATCTTTTTCCAGCACATAAGCAATCCCACCTTTTCCTGACTGGCTATTAATCCTGATTAATTGCTCATACTTCTTGCCAACATCAAGTGGGTTTATATGGAGATATGGTATTTTCCAATTGATACAGAATAATTCGGCTGCTTTATCTCTATTTTTCATGCCTTTTCTGATAGCATCCTGGTGTGAACCTGAAAAAGCGGTAAAAACCAACTCACCAGCATAAGGGTGTCGTGGATGAACAAGTATGCCTGAAGTTTCTTCAACGGTTTCAACAATAGAAGGCAGATTTGAAAAATCAAGATTAGTATCTATTCCTCTTGAGTGCAGATTTAATGCAAAAGTAATAATATCTACATTGCCAGTCCGTTCTCCATGCCCCAGGAGGGTACCTTCTACCCTGTCAGCACCTGCTAGTACCGCCAGTTCTGTTGCTGCGACAGCACACCCCTGATCGTTATGGGAATGTAAACTGATTGTGGTTTCTTCTCGATACTTATAATTGGAACAGAAGTATTCTATCATATCGGCATAATAATTGGGAGGTTTTCTCTCTACTGTTGCTGGAAGGTTAAGAATAAAATCAGCTTTGTTTTTGGGTTTCCATATTTCTTTTACTTGTTCACTGAGTTTTATTACAAAATCAATATCGCTATCAGTAAATTCTTCGGGTGAGAATTCATAAGCAACATAATCTTTTAGGCCAGCGGCTTCGAGATTTTCAACAACAAGCTTTGTGCCTTCCACAGCCATTTGCATGACTTCATCACGCGTTTTATTGAAAACAATTTTTGAATGCAAATCAGATGTTGCGACATAGCAGTGGAGAATCGCATTTTTTGTTCCTTTTAAAGATTCGACAGTTTTTTCAATTAGATGTTTTCTGGCTTGCGTTAATACAGAGATTTTAACATCTTTTGGCACTAAATTATTTTCAATAAGATTACGAACAAAGTCAAAGTCGTCTTTTGATGCAGACGGGAAAGCAACTTCTATTTGTTTGAATCCGATGTCTGTAAGCATTTTAAAATATATGCTTTTCTGTGTTGGAGTCATCGGAATAGGTAGTGCTTGATTTCCGTCTCTTAGATCAACAGAACACCATATAGGAGCTTTTTTAATAATATTATTTGGCCATTTTCGATGTTTGATTTCTAATTTTTCAGGATATTTATAATCAGGATATTTATTCATTCTTCACCTCAATTTTAAATAGTATAGGTGTTTGCTTTTTATACCTCAGGAGGCAATAAATAATTGCTTCGTGTTACGCCCTATGAGCTACGCCTTGACACCATTATTTTGCTACACTTTGAATTTAAAGCACAAGATTTATCTTGTAATTTAAGTCAACCTTATAATCTATATGTCCTATCACTAATTTTCACTAATAAAAAACTGTAAATATCATGAAAATGTTTCTATTGTATACTTAAACTACTTCATTTTCAAAGTTCTACATTAAAGAATATATTGTGTTTGTATCATAATCCAGTATTATTAACAGTAGCGCTTGAGTATATAAAGTTTGTCAAAGATAGAGCCTTTGATTGTTATTGACAATTTTATAAAGTATACTAAATTTAAACTTTATGTCAAAAAACTTGCAGTAAAAATTAGTAGACAAAGTTATACCGTAAACGGTAGAGTATCATCGCTTTGCTTTGCCGCATTTAAGGCTAAAGTCGCAAGCTAAAAGTTAAGATCTTAGCCGACGAAAGTATAATATTTGCATAATAAAACACAATAGTGGAGGTTATCATGAGTAACAGAAACAACTGGAATTCTCAACTGGGTTTTATTCTTTCAACCATTGGATTTGCTGTCGGAGCAGGTACTCTTTGGAAATTCCCTTATTTAGTAGGACAAAATGGAGGGGCAGTTTTCCTGATATTTTACATTCTTATTGTGTTTATCATTGGTATACCACTACTTTGTACAGAGATATCAATTGGGAAATTTACAAAAAAAGATCCTGTGGGAGCATATCGGAAAATTAGACCTAAAAGCTTTTGGTTCTTAAATGGCTATCTAAATATTATCACAATGCTGCTTATATTGGGATATGTTTCTCCTGTTGTTGGATGGATAATTGCATATTTCTTTAAGTCTTTGTTTGGTGTTTTCTCAAAAATGTCTCCATCCGAAATCCAGCATTATTTCACAACGTTTACGAGCCATCCACTTGAAGTGTTATTATGGACTTCGCTCTTTTTTATTTATTTAGCTTTTATTTTAATAAAGGGGCTGAACAACGGAATAGAAAAAATTAATAAAATAATGCTTCCCCTATTGTTCATTATTATGATAATATTAATTATCCGATCGCTAACGCTGCCTGGATCTGAAAGTGGTTTGATTTTTTATTTAAAACCGGATTTTTATAAATTCTCATTTGAGGCAGTAACAGCTGCTGTTGGTCAAGCTTTTTTTTCCATAGGGGTCGCAATGGGAGTTAGCATTGTTTTTGGGAGTTATATGCGCAGCAATGATAAAATTATTTCTAACGGTATAATTGTTGGATCTTCAATTATTTTTGTTGCATTTCTTGCAGGTCTAATTATTTTTCCTATAGTGTTTGCCTTTGGTTTGCAGCCAAATGCCGGGTTTGGGTTGACATTTATTACTATGCCTAATGTCTTTAACAAGATACCATTTGGGAACATTTTTGCCGGACTGTTTTTCCTTTTATTCTTTTTGGCTTCTTTTACATCTTTTATAGGTGGTGCAGAAGCAATTGTAGCACATTTAAACGACGAATGGTCGATTAGCAGAAAGCACGGAGTTTATATTACTATCTTTCTGATGGCACTAATTGCTATACCTTCAGCTTTGTGCAATTCTTTTTTTGAGCTAATTGATTATTTAGTCAGCTCTTATTTTCTTATTATTGGAGGAATAGCAATGTCTATATTTGCAGGATGGGTTTGGAAGTTAGATGACTTTTTTAGAATAGCAGGTGTTCATTCCAATTTATTAAAAGTAGTATGGACACTGTTAATTAAGTATCTTGCACCAATTGTACTAATAATCGTTTTCCTTTCTCAGCTTGGCTTATTATAATCCATAAATAGCCTTTTCTGCTTTTCTGTATACATTCTCTGTGGGTGTAATTCCTTTTTCTTTTGCTTCTAACAAGTTCTTCCAGGTATACTCTGTGCAAATTTTCCTAACTTTGTCAATTACATTTGTCATAGAAGCAAGTTGTTGTTCTTCATATTCTTCACTACCACAAAGCACGCCGCCAACATTATGGCACCAATCAACTTGATAAAGAATACCATGCATTTGAAGCATATCCGCCAATTCAAATTCTTCCTCTTGGCTTGATGCCTTAAGTAGATTATTTGCTCCACCAAAGATAATCTTAAATTTGAGTTTAGGTATTATTTCTTTATGAATGATTCCACCAATTGCTGCGGGAGAAAAAATGTGTGCATCAACAAACAAAATTTCATCTGAAGGAACGACTGATATATTAGCGTCTGGAAATTTTTCTTTTAACATTCTACAGTTATTTTTATTTGTATCACTGATAATAAGTGAGGCATCTTCATTCAAATAGTGTTCTGCCAGACATCTTCCTACAGACCCTAACCCCTGGATGGCGATTTTTTTCCCCTTCAGGGATTCACTTTGATAAACGAACTTACATGCCTGTTTAACTGCATAATAAACACCAAGTGCTGTTGGAATACCTGTTGCTCCGAGCGGCCCGCCAGGTCCTCCTGTAATGTTTAGAGTAAAGTGTTCTTTCATAACATCAGCCATTTCCGCTGGAAATCCCATATCAGGGCCTGTAAAATTCCTGGACTTGTCGAGACAATAGGCTAGGAAACCAACTATTCTCAAATTTTTTAAGGCCAAAGGCTTCATCATTACAGTAATTTTGGTTCCACCATATGGTATTCCTGCTGCAAAATTTTTAAAAGACATTCCTCTTCCCAAATTAAGTCCATCAATAATTACATCATACTCATCTTCGTCTAAATCATGTCTTCTTATACCGCCAGCTCTAATAGAATGACTTTTATTATTTACACCAGGGTAGTCACAGTGAACATTGTTTATAAAGCGGATATTGTTCTTTTTTGAGTAATAACAATCAATAAAAATGTGTCTTCCTTTTCGTAACAACTCAATTATAGTTTCAAGGTATTCTTCAATGCCGCTATTACAAAACAAACGTCTTGTTTCAGTGTCAGAGCAGCTATAATTTGATTTAGTCAAAAAAGATGATGCAGTAAACTCTTTGTTGTAATTCTCCCAATCTATATCTTCATCCCATTCTTTAGCTGCATACAGAAGAGATGTATCTGATTTCCAATCGTAGCTAATCCTTAAATGCGTCAAATCCTCTTTATGCATTAAATCAAAAATACTGTTTTTCATAAATTTACCTTTATTATAATAGTAATATTTACGGGAAGTGTGGTTGAAAACTTTCATCTATATTTATGAATAATACTTGGCTACAACGAAAAAGCAATGTAGAGTTTTATAGAAAAATCCTAAAAATGTAATAGTTTGAGTGTATAATGCAAAAACAACAATTTGAACTAAACTTTAACGAAAATAAAAACCGTTTTCATAAAGCACTAGACAATGGAGAGTTTTCTGTTTTTTTTGAAATAAACACTCCTGCACGGGATTGTGATTTATCAACAGTGCTTTCTAGACTGAAACCGTGTGCCTCGGTTTTGGAGAAGACGAAAGAATTTCATGCCGGATTTGCAATAACAGATAAAAGATACTATCAAGATCGATATAATATTCTGAATTTTGCATCCGAGCTCTGTATAGAAGATAGAGATAAACATATACTTTTTCTTTCTGGTAAGGGTATTAAACAGGAAGAGATGAAAGAGACAATAAATGCTTGTCATTCTTTAAGGTTTACTAATATTGTTCCTATTTCGGGAGGAAAGCTTTTAGACGAAAGTCCCCATAATATACGCAAAGTTTGCTTTACTGAAAGCGTTGATGCACTTTGTCATCTCAAAAAAAAATATAGTATAGACGATATTTTTCCGGGCTGCATTGTAAATCCATTTAAGTATACGCCTGCTGATTTGTTCGCACAGTACTACAAGCTTATCAAAAAACTTAATTTGGGCGCTAATTTTATTGTTACTCAAGCTGGTTGGGATTTATTAAAGTACCAGGAAATGAGATGGTTTCTTGAACGAAGAGAGCGCTATGTGCCGTCCCTGGCCCGTATCCTCTTTTTAAAACCTGAGCTAATTGAATCGATTATTTCAGGACATTATTCTGGTATACATATTTCTCCAGATTTCCTGAGTATCCTAAGGAAAGAATCCAAGTTTGGATATACGCAGTTTATGGCTGCTCAATGGAGAAGAGTGCAGCTGTACGTTGCAGGACTTCATTTTCTTGGTTATAGCGGAGTAGTAGTCGCAGGAATAGAAAATGCTCCTGAAATGACAACTGCCATAAGTAAAATAAGCGAAGCCTTGAATGAGTTTACAAGCTTTAGTGATTGGAAAGAGGCATATCTAAGTTATTTAGCCAGATCTGAAATGGCGCCTTACCCATACAGGTTTTATGCTTTTAAAAATTTATTTAAGGATGCTTATGTTGATACAGCAAAAGAAGGCAGTACTATTGTTCCTGGATGTTCAAAATTAGAAAAAATAAAATATTTTACTGCAAAAAAGCTTTTTTCAGGTCCTCAACAAAAAAACAGGAAGACTCTTTTTCCATTTAAAAAAATATTGGTTGGTTGTGTAGGATGTAAATCCAACCACTGCTATTTGTCTTCAACACATTTTGTATGTCCGGAACTTTGTCCTAAAAAATTACATGATGGGCCATGCGGAGAGACTAAAGCTGACGGGAGCTGCGAATTGTCAAGCAAAGAATGTTTGTATTCAAAAGTTTTCAGAATAGCAAACTGGCAGAAAAAACTCGACCTTTTAGAAGAAAAATATGTCCCAAAGTAATTTTAACGATTACGTTAAAATTACAAACATAGATTTGCTTGTGCGGGAAGTGTTCCACCGAGCAAATCTGATGGATTCTACTGAAACATGTACTTAGGGCTTGTCCCAATTAATCTATCTCTTTAAATAACAGGAAGATATGCTATATTATACTTTTTCATAAACAATCTAAATTTAAAAAAAGTATAAAAAACTATCATTATAATAGCGAGGGCATATCT
>Ga0233447_1002579_pt1 | contig 12658 bp, 13 predicted proteins | sample SI_124_October20_3_FD_183014 | JGI IMG/M metagenome (GOLD analysis project Ga0233447, IMG submission 183014) | Seawater microbial communities from Saanich Inlet, British Columbia, Canada - SI_124_October2016_135_MG | ecosystem: Environmental > Aquatic > Marine > Inlet | place: Canada: British...
TACAGCGGTGTACAGTTGACAGAAGTTATATTAGACGTGAACAAGTCATTTGACCCCCAACCAACCGACCAAGACCTACCATATGACGAGATAAAAAAGTTGAAGCGTACCAAAATATTGATTCCTGACGCCTCACTACGTTCGGGTGTCACTCTCAATATTTGGGTACGTTTTTTAGGAGATAAATCTCTAAAAATTTGCGCAGGGTATATAGAGGGTCAAGGTCTCTGCCAGGTACCTTTTTTCAAAGTCGATTGAGAATGGAAGAGAGATGCATTTATGTCTCCTCTACTTCGTCATTTGAAAATAAGAGTCACCACACAAACAGACACAACCATTCATTCTTACTTGGCGTCTAAAAAAGTAATTGAGATTTTACTTACGACGTTTTTTCTTCGGTTTTTTTCTTTTAGGTTTGGTGACCAATTTTGTTGATATTTCTTTTTGTGAATGTTTGAGTTGTTTACGTAATTTCGTTAAATCTCTTTTCAATTTCAATGCATATGCTTTCTCCTTTTTAATTTTTTCTGAAACACGATGTACACTTCGTTTGCCTTTGTTGATAACTTTATTTGCTCCTTTTACGCCATATGATATTGGTCGCCCAATAGTATTTATAAATGCGTCGAATAATATATCAGCCATTTTGATGTTATTTTATAGATTAACAAAAAAAAGATTTATTTTATTTAACCACAATAATATACACAAGCAATAAATGCTTTACCATCGGTATATATAGCATCCATTGTAGCTTTCCCGACTGTGTATGAATGTATGATGTCATCGTCTTGTAGCGTTCCATAACCACCGAGATCTGCACATATGAGATCACCGTTTTTAATATCACCATGATTATCGTTCACCCATATCGCACCCTCACCGACAGAATTGATAATTGTTCGGTCTACACCGTCCTTTTTATCAAATACGCTCACAAATGTACCAATTTCATATTTGCGTGAACCCTCTTCCTCTTTATTTGACACGACCCCATACACACATTTATCCATATAAGTGTTACATAACTCAATAACCGGTAGTGCTTCATTGATCGTCGGGTTTGTACTACCGTTCAAATTCTTTATTGCACCAGTGGTTACTACAATCAACCCCTGATGTAAATCTGCGTTCACGTCTATAGCATCACAACGATGCTGACCAGTAAAATCGATATTTGATACGTTCGTACTATCGCTCATATAACCGCGTTTTACCCATGATCCTGCATGTTTCTTGTACATGAAATGCAAATCACCATCTGATGAAGAATTGGATGCATCAATACCCAAGCACCATTGCGTGAGATATGCAGTACTATGTTGACGTGTGCCCAACACCAGTTGAAGATTTACATATTCACCAGACCCACCATTATTTTGAGAACAAGCATCTGATTCATCAGCAACATTGTATAATATCAACTGACCCTCCGTTTCGGAAACCAAGGTACCACTCTCTGGTTGAATATATAGACGATTGGTGAAAAACTCTGCTTCTCCGCTTGTGATATGTAATAATGTGTTACTTCCATCCTTGATATAAAAATCTGATCCGTCCGAATCAACACTCATATTCCATATATTTCCTGAATATGGTACAAAACTAAAACCGGCGGGATATCCACCGTATACTTGATTTATTATTACATATGATGTACTATTCGTTGAAAGACTGGTATGTGCATGATGAATATTTGAAAATCGTGTGTCAGATTGTGTTTTAGTGAAATAGCGACTATCAAATCCAGTATATGATGATAGATCGGTTATATGACTGGTTAGATGTGTATGTGATAACAAAGCATGAATATCTGAATGGCTGTGTGATACCGGCGCGTATACACCATCATGATTATGTGTTAACGATGCTTTCAAACTCAATCCACTATCGACGTATGTTGTTGTCGCATAAATCGAATGTGTGTGATCTATTAAGCTATATCCTGTATGCATGTGACTGGTCAATGAGTATCCTGTATGCCCGTGGTCAGCATCACTTTTTAAGTCAAGCATTATCCCAAGTATTGTTTTCGTGTGATAATTGTCGAACCCTGTATAGCTTGATAAGTCAGTAATATCCATTGACGAATGGCTATGCATATTATGTGCATATATTGAATCTGATGTGGCTATATCGTAATAATTGCTATCGATATATTGTTGACTATAATATCGCACATCGAAACCTGTATATGAGTGCAAATCATGAATATCCATTGTAGAATGACTGTGGACACTATGTGCAAAAATACTTTCTGATGTCTCGATATCGTAATAATTGGTTGATAGATCTGTTTGTACAGCCGTTATATCCAATTCATTTTGCGTAACCCTCAACCCTAATGTTTGAATGGCTGACAAAGAATCCGATACACTCAACATATCTTCACCAATTAATACATCGTGATATGTAGCCTCAAACACATTTGAAAGAGATGCTTTTCCGTGATTTAAATAATCCATTTTGTGTCTCGTATTAAAACCGATTTGAATTCAATATTCTCCTGCTTTTAAGAGGGGTAAGATTTATTTTGGTTTTTATAAAATAGATATCGGGGAATATTTATTTTATTTTTTTATTTCTCACCATATAAAACGAACCCCAACAAAAACAGAATTATTCATTATGGAACCAGCACACGAAGAGTGTATATTTACAATCCCATTAACCAATGGCGAAATCATATTCGATAGCGGTGTACGAGTGGTATTCAATAAAGAAGAAAATGCGGATCTGATTACATATAGAACTCGATTCGATGAGTTAGTAAAACTATTGTCATCAATTCCACACCCACATAGTATTAAAATCCCAACAAGTAACTTCATTGCAACATCTCGACATTTTGAATTCCTATTTCACCAGGACAAGGATATGACTATTGAAGAGTTTTATCGAGATATTGGCGCTTGCCCGAGTCATACTGAACCAACACCAATTAAATCATGCAAATGCCATTGTGTATTATACCGACATCCTGATAACAATGAACCGATTGGTTTCAATTTCTTCCTGACTGAATTTGTTATCGGAGAGAAGGCACGACGTATTGAAGATGCCATTGAAGAATTCAACTCTATCATTGATTCATTCAAGGATGGGCTGATGATCGAAGATGGCGAATAAGAATAAAACAAAAAAAATATTTTTTTTATTCGTGACAAACCTCATACGCTTCTGATATGAATCTTATAGTAGATATCGTAAGATCGATTGGGGCTTTCACTCCTAACTGAGTTAACGCAAGATTAAGAACCGATTTTGCTAATTTTCCGAAAAAGCCATTTGAATAACGTTTTCAATGCTGATTCTGGGCTGGGTATTTCCAATGATGATTCCGGAGACAAATTCTTAAGCAACAGTCCAATATTACCTTCATCAAACTCAGTTAGTTCGCTTAATTTTTTTAGATGAGATGATTTAACAATATTCAATATTTCCAATTTTGTAATCCACGCTTGTTTTGCACGATCAGTTATCGCAATACGTTTTGAAGCAATGATTTCGGCAAAATTGTTTGCACACCATTTAGAACAATGAGAACAGTTGAGATGACAAACAAGGATATCAAACTTCTCGAATATCTGAAATAGTGGAATCTGATCCATCTCGTGTTTGTATGTACACACATTTGCATACTTGTTAATTTTCATAATCATATCAGTTTTAATCTTTTTATCCGTGAAGATAATCAACTTGTCTTTCATGACTGATGCGGTTTGTCTAATCAAAACTGGTGCTGATGGAGGTAATTCTGGAATTTTTTCTTCAATGGGTTCAGGTTTTGTTTCAACAGGAGCCGGGAGTCTGACAGGCATTTTGAAATATCTATGAGTACGTTTTTATATTAGGTGTGAAAAAATATATTATTTATTTTATTTACTTGATTGTTTTTACGAGTGTCACACCTGTTTCTGCGGTGAAGACATATGTGGTATCGTGAACAAGATAATTGTTAAAATGTCGATTATGCGTGCCAGAACATGCGCCACTGAAAACCCAGTCGAGGGTAAGATTATCAGGGGTCATCCCAGACTTAAGCCGGTCGCCATCTCGTTCGAACGCCTCACAATCAATACCAATCATGAATGGTTGAAGCGGTGCCGATTTACTTGGATACGTGAATGTTGCTGTCGGTATTACGTAACCAGCTGATGTTGTTGGTGTTCCGACAGCTGCTGCTACAGCAACCGCCAATTTCCCATCATCATAAGCTATAGCAACACTGGTTGCACTCGGAACACCTATAGAAACATCCGTTGTGATATCAGGGACAGCTGTACTGTAATTTTCATATGTAACTTGATTGAAATTCAATCCACTTGATAATGTTGATCCCATGGCTTTCAACGTTTCGGCATAACCTTCGATATGACTCTTAATTCCAGAAATTGGGTATTGTGTTTCTCCATTAATCAAATGAAACGAGGAAAATGCATTCCCAGTTGAACATGAAATGGTGGCCGCGGTTTTCGAGGTTAGATAGGAAGCATCTCTGGGGACTGCCAAAACTGATTTAATTGAATGGCACGCAGATGCTAATGGCACCCGGAATGTTGTTTGCGTTGCTGGACATGTAGCATGAATATGTTGATAAGCCTCACTTTGAATCTGAAGACCACCCTGGTTCATCATATCATTGTGTATCTTATTTTTGATTGATGATTCAACGCGAATTGTTTGCATTTGGAATTTTACATTTGTTAGTGTAAAACCGGGATCTGTTGAACTTGTGATCAAAGCAGTTGCGGCCTCTTCCAATTCGATACGAAGAGTTAATCCGCCAGTTAAAAATAGTGGAACCAGGCTATCTGATCCCATCATTCCAATATCTAATGGTAAGATATACTCACGGGTTCCGCCGGATGCTATAGTTCCTTTTTCAGCCCCAACAAGGCTATATGCCGAGCAACCAAAGAAGGTTCCAGTTGTAGCAAGATGAGATGCTGACATTTTCCATTGTAACATCTTGGTCATATATACATTGAATGCATCAAGTTCATCGATGACAACACCGTCTGGTCCTGTAAGAATGATTTTTTTAATTAGACTGTATGCTGAGTAGTCGACATTGGCAACAGCATCACCGTTATTAGTTAAAGTGAAAGTTAAATAACACTCTCGGAAATCTACCAAATCGCCTGTCAAAAGAAATTCGATTGGAACGCCGGCGGCGAAGGATGTTGCAGAAATAGGAGATATTGTTTTTGTGAGTGGATCGGCAAGAATTGCATACTTGGCTGGATCGTATGCCATACCCGATGGTTCGTAAAGTGCCATGTTGAAAATGAGTGATTTTGTTTTTTGTTGTTGTTTTAGATGTGTGACATAAAAAAAAATTAAATAAATAATATTTAAGCAAATTCGAATTGAAACATTGATTTAGTCACCTTGGATGCATCGCATGGTACAGTACCGGCACCGTTATAATATTCCAATAAAATATTCATCTCAAGTGAAACAAAATTACTTATTTTTATCCAAGGATATGTATCAGGACTTGGCGTTGTAGCAACAGGATTGATGATTGCCATGATATTTTCAGTTGTATATGTTCCCAAGGTATTTGTACTATAATTGTTTCGTGTACCGATTCCTTTTACTTTAACTAATATTGGAAAATGCGATGCATCATATGTTCCAGCAAGAGTGATTGCATGTGACACTAATCTAACTTTGCTATATTCAGATAATGGATGTGTAGGAACGATTTTTACTTTAAAGTTTGTGGTGGTATCGGCTGACCCCTCGGCATCAACATGAAAAACTGTAATAATCATTTTTGTTATCTCTTTTAAGTACAATCAAAAAATATTTTTATTTATTTAGAACGCACCACCCCGAACAATATAGCTGGCGATAGCTTCTGGTGCACCCTGTTTGATTTTACGACCTGCTTCCAACATGGCTTTTTTTGTTGCCAGTTTTCCAACAGCCTTTCCACGTTTGCCTGCTTGTTTTTTCGCTTGTGCAATTCGCCGTTTCATATCAGCTATTTCTTTAAGTTTACTCTTTTTAAATGCAACCGGATCAGCAATCACTTGTGATGCCTGACGAACTGCTTCCTTCCGAACTTTTCCTTTGAATTTCTTTGATGATGTCTTTTTTGCACTGTATCCTCCACCCAAGCCTCGATAAATACCATCTGCTTGTTTAGCAATGTATTTGGCTGGGTCTGTTATTCCATGGATAGCTTTTTGTGCTGGATAAAACGCACCACCGATTCCGGGTATATCAGCTAATTTATCAACTGTTTTTTCTGCAGGTCGAAAAACATTTTTATCAACCCAATTTACATCTTTTTTAATACCACGTGCAATTCCGGATATTCCTTTTTTAGTGAAAACATGACCGATAACACCTTTCCGAGTAAAAGGCTTTTCGATTGTACGTCCAATTTTTCTGAAGAATGATGATGCCATTTTGTTATTATGATGTGTTTTATATGTCATACAAAAAAGTTTTTATTTATTTATTCAATGAATATCTGAATCGATATCGTCCAATTCTTACCATTATTATCTAAATTCCTCCCTTGATCATCTCTCAATCCAAACATGAAATGAGATATATGTCTCGAGTCTATCAGGTGTTTGGTCGGCAATCTCGGTTTATAAGTTAAAACACCACCGATCCTATCACACGGTATTCGACATATCACATTGGACATATCGCCTGAATGACTACTATAATTGCTCGCTTTCAAACTGCTTACAACATCAATCGCCGATAAACTATTCATGTTAATAACTTTCTGTAGGGTTGTAGGTGTGTTATAAGGTATTGAAATATCATCTGATAAACCGATTACATCATGGGCACTTGTATCTTCATAAACGATTTTCATTGAATAAGAAGCAGTTGTTATTGACCAAGATAATTTTTTTGATATTCTTGAATATGTTATCTCAAAATCAAATTCTGCAAGCTGTATCGCCAAATGGCTTTTGATTTCTGTTATTAGTTGATATATATTATAATCACCCTCAGCTAACGTAATAGTCGTTCCTACCTCTAAATCCACACCATCATATACTTCGACCACAATTATATCATTTATTCCATCACGGATTGTTGAATAATATCCTTGCGGAATCGTAACAGAATCAATGATATAATAAAGGTGTTTGTCTTCAGGTGCGAATATCTGATAGTTTACTGTTTTTCCGTACATACTATATCCAAAATCGTGATCTGCATCACTACTGTTAAAAAACAATGATCTTGAAAACAATTTAGGGTTTATCTTTTTTACAATCTTTTCCTCGGTTTTTTCTTTAGGGTCCGACATATTTTATATACATATATTCTTTTTTATTTTAAATCATTGATCCCATATCAACAACACTTGCTACAGGAGATATTGCACGCAGCGGTGGGACCGGTGATAGTTTACGAATTTCACCGGTGATTCTATCACGAATGAATTCTTTAGCATAATCTGTAAACACAGCACGAATTGTCTTTTGTGAACCAACTTCTGTAGTCAACGGAATTGCGTGTTTTCTCATGTCCGAACGAAGTCTTTCATCGAAAGGAATATCATGTGCAGGTTTCTCTTTAATTGGTGAGAAATCAAATAATGATGGCATAGGTTGTGTTTCCGGAATTGGAACAGGTTCGTGTTTCTTTAATTGAATATCATCTGATAACTTTTTTACTGAATGTTTTAAACTGGATATCTGAGATATTAAATGTGATGGCACAAATGCTGTTGGCGCTGATGATGGTACTGGCATGAATGTTGGACGTGATGCTGTTGGTTTACGGATATCACCACCACCAATACTTACTTTAACATTTTGAGATATTCTACGTATATAGATCGGTTTTTTCGGCTTCTTTCGTTGCCTTTTCTTTTTTATCAGCTTCTTCTTCGGTCGGCGTTTCGGTGGCATGATCAAGTAATGTTTTTATTTTTGTTGGTGTTTTAACAGATGAGACTTTTTCTATTTTTTCAAATCGTTTATATAATATTTTATCTGGATCTTCAAAACTTGTGAACAAGAAACTATGAGGCGTATTAAATGTAAAGCGTAATAACTTATAGTATTCTGATTTTTCCATACCTAAATCCAATTCATCATATATTGTGTTCATTTCTTTTTTGCTTGATGTTCGAAACAATGATATATGCGTGAAGTTTTTTCTAACCTTTGCCGGTATGCTATTAAAAACCTGACTCAGGAAAAATATCGATACACCACCCGCTAAATGTCTTTTATTAGCACATATGGTAGATAATGTATCTTGGATGAATCTTGAGCCTTTTAACTCAGATATACAATCATCCAAGACTATTAATATTTTTGGAGGGAGTTCAAATTCATTGCCTTCCTCATCAATCATCGGAGGGTTTTTACAATAATCGAATATATCAGCCATGACATCATCATTTAATTCGTCGTAGTATTGTCCTTCCTTTTCCATAATCTCTTCAAAAGGATTCGATTTAATATTATGTAAACTGGGACTCACAAGAAATATTGTGTTGAATATTTTTCGATAGCATCGTGTCTGAAGTAATCCAGATCGTTTGATTCCAGTTAACAAACGAATCATCATAGTTGTTTTTCCGGAGTTTGACGGTCCTACAACCGCCCATACAAATGGTTTATTGGGCAACGGTGCAATAACATGTTTCTCAGTTGGATCCAATAGTGTATCTGTTTTATATACGATTTTCGGAAAATCGAGTCTGGGGTTGGGTCGCACATGATAGGTTGACATTTTTGTTTGTGATTTTATAAAGATATATAATTATTTTAATTTTTAAATATTGTGTATCTTTATAAAAGCAACATATTCCGACAGAACTATGAGTGAGATAAGTGATTCGCTACAGGCACCAAGGGGGCGTAAGTATAAAACAAAGACAAAAACAATAACAATCGAAGATGAGACTATTGATCAGGAAGATGCTGAAAAACAACGCCACGAAAAACGATGTGCACAGCTGGAGAAAGCCCGAATAAGACGTCGAGAAAAGGCAGATCAAAAAAAGCGTGAAATGGCTTTAGCAATGGATTTCTACAATCAGCATTTATTGAAAAAAGAAGAGGAAGAGGTTGAAGAATTGCCTATAACAAAAACACCTGCACCATTATCTCCTAAACCTGTTAGACGTCGACGAAAACCCCCAACACCTGAGCCAGTATATGAAAAGGAAGAAGAGCTTGAATGTGATTCTTCAGAATATGAGGAAGAAGAAGAATATGAGGAAGAAGAAGAAGATATCGATATTGCAGATCTACAGGCGGAATTGTATCGTATGCAATTGGAACTCCATGAGGTAACCAAAAGCGGATATTAAATTGAAAGAATATATTTTTTCTCACACTATAAAACATATACCCCCAACAAAATGGAATCGATTGATATCAAAATAACGAATGCAAGATTAGATTTTTCAACTAATATTTTAAAATACGATGACACTGAAAACACTGGTTTGTTAGATAAATTAAGAACATTAGTAAGGATAGAGAAAATGATTGATGCACAAAAACATACTGGTGGTTATATTAAGAGACCCCCAAAATCATTGATTGCATTTATCACACCAGAAACATATACAATTACATATCGACAAGATATAGAAGTTGTTTCTCATTGTGATTGGAAAATTCTTGATTTAAATGAGTGCTACCTACAAGTATTATTTCATTCCCGTGATGATGGTCAATATGATGCAATAAATATATTCCTACATGGGTTTGTTCGAAAGCCACGGGATTATAAAGCGGAGAGGTTATATACTAAAGAAATAAAGGATATGATTGAGTCGTTATAAACGAAATAATTATTTTTTAATTAATTTTAATTTAAGGAAAAATATTTATGTATAAAAGGATTCCTCAAAATGGAAAAATCCGATCTTGATTTGCTGGACAAAAACTATAAGCTAAGGCACTATGTTGTAAAGATACGACCCAAATACATTAATCCCAAAACATCTAAGAAAACAGATTATGAATATACTTATGATAGATTTTATGTTAGGCGACCCAGAAAACCAAGAAAAAATAGAGTACTGAAATATGATAAAGAAGTATTGAAATCTGAATATGAAGTAATGATGGGTGGTGGATTTCCTCGATCAACCGTTATTAAAGTATTAGCACAAAAGTTTTCGATTTGTGCACGAACTGTTAGAAATGCACTAAAAGAGGTAGCTGATACACATGTAGCTATATCTACCGACGAATCTGATTCATCTTCGGAATAACTTGAATTAATATTTATTTTTTATTTTTTGATTCACCTTAAAACCACGGGGAAAAAGTTTTTACAAAAATATTTTTCCAACTTAAAGAAACACTTCATAATATAAAACAATGGAACGGCTTGTAAGAAGTTTCGATCGGGCACGACCGGTAAGGTTGACGGACTCGGCGCGTGCATCACTTTTAAAAGAGAAAACAAAAATAGATGAATATGAAAAACATCTATCAACAATGAAACGAGGACCTTGGAAGAAGAAGTTTAAAAAACTTGGGGAGATAAAAATGATTAATCGAACACATAGATCTAAAAAGCGACGAGTGATATCTACAAAATCGGAGTTAGCTGAAGTTGTGAAGTCATTTAAACGATATTACAATATTCGAATGGCTGAGCATGACGAATACATGAAAAAGAAAAAGAGAACTGATCGTGATATGGAACGTGGAAAAGATGATGAGGTTAGAGTGTATATTAAAAAGATGGTACATAAACATCTTGCCTTAGGAATGTTTAATAAAACAACCACACCCAAATGGTTTATGAACTCTAAGGTAATGAAGATATTCAATATTGATATTCCTGATCTACAACTGAAAAATGAAGACGGAGATATATATGATGTTTTGATGAGTACGCAAAATAACATATTGGTACATATCATTACGGCTATGTGTGAGACAATATCTAAAATAATGAAAAAGAATGTTTTAGGTGTTGGTATCAATTTTCATTATATCACGGATGATGATGAAGACAGAAGTCAAACATTCTATGAAAATCTTACATATAACAAAGATGCTGTTAGAATATTCGAAGGTAATGTGGATCGTTTATTCGATCAATTGGTAGATATTATGTCAAACAACTCACAGGATTATACATTCAGTATTCATGCGATTGAGTTATTTGTTGTCGATAAATATGAGACCCGGGGTGGATGTGATTCACGGATCCATAAAATGGCACCACAATGTTTTGAAAAAGATGATGTACGCTATCAGATGTCATTTGAATCTGTAAAAACGACACACAACAATTGTTCTATTCAAACAATATTACATGGATTAAAACTCCAGGGATTTGAGAAACATTGCACGAAATATGCTAAATCAATTAAGAAATCATGTTTTCCTGATAAGGATGTTGATGGCGAGATATCTATTCACGAACTTGATGAGATAGCAAAGTATATGAATGTTTCATTAGAAGTATATATGAAAGGAAAAATTGTTAAGAAAATTGAAATCCCTGATACACCGCTAATTCAAATGAATCTCATGGGTTCACATTACTATTATATATCGAAAATAGAAATAGAGAAAGAGCCCCAAAAATGCAAACAATGTTTCAAGATGTTCCGTTGTACACCAGAAGAACATAAAAAGTTTTGTCGACCAAACTATATGCAACGTCACTTTTGCAAACGACGATTGATCATGCGAAAAAGTAAATCACGTTGTGCTGGTCAAATGGATAAGGTATTATTGTATGACCTTGAAACTGTGCCGATTCGCGGTAAGCACTTTCCTTATGCGTGTTGCTGGTATGTAAACAAAAAATATTATGTTCGATATGCAGATAGTATGGATGATGATGTGATGTCGGATATGATTCAAATGATGTTGAAATTAAAGGGATACAGTATTGTTGCTTATAATGGTTCTGGTTTTGATAACTTAATTTTAATGGACAAGATATCTAAAATGGATGGAGTGTATGTAAAAAACTTTATTCAAACTGGTCAATCTATTTTGACAGCGTCATTTGAATACAGATCCGAGGCAACCAATGCAAAACGTAACAAACAAATTGAAAAAGAGCGAAACAGCATTATTGATGAGGCAATGGGAGAATATGGTGTTGAGCCAAGTGATTCATATGTTCAAAAACAAATGATTCCATTTATGAAGAAGTTAGACAAAAGTTCTGTAGATGATAATACATTGTGGGATTTATGTCGTTTTACGTTATGTACTTTGAAAAAAGCATGCAGATCGTTTGATGTACCGAAGAAATATTGTAAAATTGATTTTGATGCAACACGTGTTCGATGTTGGGATGATGTTGTTAAATATCGTGATATTGTTGAACCATATGTAAAAAACGATGTTGCCTCTATGCGTTGTATTATGAAGAAGTTTATGGATGAGATTTGGACTGAATTCAGAATCAATCCTTTGAAATGTGTAACGTTATCTCATATGTCTTTCAATATTTGGACCACAACATTTCCTGAGACTGCTGACATTGAAATACCTGACAAAGATCAATATTTGTTTATAAGCAAAGCAAAGGCAGGAGGAAGATGCTATCCAGTGGCGTCACAATACATATCGAAAGTTTATACACGAATCGCAAATGAAATGAAAAAGGCTACTGTCGATGAATTGAAAGATTATATTGCAAAACATGAAACAAGAATGAATTC
>Ga0233447_1002603_pt1 | contig 12585 bp, 9 predicted proteins | sample SI_124_October20_3_FD_183014 | JGI IMG/M metagenome (GOLD analysis project Ga0233447, IMG submission 183014) | Seawater microbial communities from Saanich Inlet, British Columbia, Canada - SI_124_October2016_135_MG | ecosystem: Environmental > Aquatic > Marine > Inlet | place: Canada: British...
CCTCATATAAACATCAAACCCCACTTAAGTAGGGTTTGGTTGCGGGACCGACCGGGATCGAACCGGCGACCTCCGGCTTGACAGGCCGGCGTTCTAACCAAGCTGAACTACGATCCCCAAAATTTAAAAGGCTTCGGTCTTTTTCTTGTACATGATGGATACCGAGAAATTACCAAATAGCCAATTAGAAAAAAATGGGTGAGACATTCAGCGATTGTGTGCTTTTTTGCTCACCGGTGCCCATCAAAATGTATCCATGAACAAGAATAAAAAAGCCCTTTATCCATAAAACAAAGGGCTTCTCGCTGTCATTTTTCCGTGAATAGTATAATCTTAATTCAAATGTTTGTCAAGAGGGGCTTGACGATCCAAGTGCTTTTTTTATTGATATTAAGTTCTGGTCTTAGCCTCGTTCCTGTATGCTTCTCATAAAATTTGAATAAAAGATAAAATCCAGTACATAGGCCATCTAGGGCGAGAATCTCTTTGTCATAATTGATATTTTTCATAAATCAGGGAATGGCAAAAGAAGTCATTGAAAGCGACTAACCAGTTCGACCAGGACCATCAAGCTCATCCCACACCAATTCCTAGAAAGAGGAAATCATGCTAACATCTCGCTGTACTCCAACCAGAGAATCTCAGACTGGCAATCCGAAAAGATTTTCTGTGCTTTCTTTTTCTGATTTCTCAATGCTGTAGTATCTTCAATACTCTCAAAAATAAACGCAGGTCTTAATCGTATTTCGCGATCTGTGAGAATTACAGATGTGTTTGGCAGGAGACCGAGGGTTTGTTTTTCTGAAGTACTGAGCCTTAAGGATTCGAGGAGCGCCTTCTTAGCTTTAACATCTACCTTATCACATATTAACTGTTCCATATCTTCTGCATGACTGGTAATGCCTGAGTCACCTTGAATAGATCCATTTCCCTTTTTCAGTTCCATAACATAGACAGGTAATTCGCTTGTTCCATTCAAATCTTCACGTTTTACACCGAGAAGGTCAATCTTGCACAGCCTCATGCTCTTCATGTCTTTTTTTTTCGCCTTCATGCCATGCAGCCATGCGGTATATTCAACATCCAAAATCACCCATTCCGAGTGCTGATTTATTAAATGATTAACAGCCAATTTATGTAGCATATATCTTACATATTTGGGGTGGAAATGAAACCATTCATCAAGGATATCTTGGTGGATTGGGATGACTGCCAGCCAGTCATTAAGTGGGTCTTTCGAGCCAGGCATCCACCTTGAGTCCAACACCACACCACCCGGTCGTTTAAAGTATTTCTTCTCGACATTAACTTGTGCTCCCTGCGACCTAATCGAGATGTGTGTAACAGTCCACAGTTTCCCACCTTTATAGTATATATTTAAACTGCCACTGCGAATCTGAAAATCAAATTGACCACCTGAATTAATCACCCAATTCGCTATTTTCATTATGTCCGCTTTTATTTCAGAAGCTAAATCAGCATACTGTAAACTGCGGGTTTTATGATTTTGGGGCGGGGATATATCTGTTCTAACCATGCTTAATCCCTCTTATTGTTCGCTAAAATAATATGGAATGGATTGCTTGCGACTCCTAATACTCATGGATCACGACTGTCGCGTGCGCAACCAGCTCTCAATATTAGAGTCGAACCACCGGGTCTTTTGCAGAAGCTGTTCGATCTTATGGGTACTAAGACATTTCTTCCAACCGTTTGTGGCTAGGTTCATCCTGATGGCAAAACCACTCTTTGATTAAAGAAAATATACTACCCGGAGATTAGGATGCCATGGGATTGGGTGGGATCGGGCTGTAAATCCCTTTCTCTATTCTACTGAATGCTGTGAATAAGCGAATTCTTTCCAATACACTTCAATCATCGTAAATATTATTTACTTTATCTGAAATTCGCTTAATAAATGCTTCCTCATTATTTATAAGTTCTTTCAATGATTGATCCTCAGATACGTGTATACCATCTATTATAAAATCAATTTCATTTTCACCCGTTCCGTATATCGATTTGGAATGTGATTTCTCAATATTCATATCCTTTGATAGCGGATAAATTAAACCACTTGAGATTAAGCTGTTTTTGTAATACCCAGAATATGAGTGTATCTGGTGCAGATCAGCTCTGTCGACATCTGTATTCCGAAATTCCATCTTTTTGAATTTGGCATCAAACACAATTACATTTCCTCTCGCTCTGTGTTTCATTACAATATCAGGAAACATAGAACGGCTATAGAATTGGTCCTGATAAATTGGTAATTCTTCTTGACCATTTACTGACCACTCAGGAAAATTTCTACGTAGTAGCTTTTCAAGATATAATTCATATAGCTCGGCAATATCGAACAAATAGCCCGAGGTTGCTAATTGTTGAATGTCATTTTCTGGCATTAGATCTTTACCCAGCAAAATGATTTCTGCGTACGCCAAAACATTTTTGAAACTGCTATATAGAGGATTGTTGAGGACTTGATGGCTCTTTGCCTTTTGAATCGATTCGTAATTCGCTACACGACCTGAATAATTTTGCTTAATCACCTGCTGTAATCCAAGCAATCTGGCGTGAATTTCGATGCCAAAAGACCTTTCAAGTTTTCTCAAAGCGAGAAATAATATATCCATAATTTCTTGTACGAACATTCTATCCCGAAAGGTAGTTGTTAGTTTCCCCTGAAAAGGAATATCCCGTTTTATGTAGTCGGCAATATCTATACTACCTCGAACTTTGTGACTTCTAACCTTACGCCTTTTATAGTGTTGAGGCAATCCCAAAACCGCTGCTTTTTCAAGAGATTGTAGAAAAAGGTAAGCTATGATAAATAAGAACTGACTTTCGGTTTCATCCATTTTGGCTTTTAGCTGCTCGGTATCTACGTAAATATCATTCACAAAATTGAGCATACGTTTTAAAAAAGTCTCTCCGTATTTTGTGGTGATATTGAATTTGCACCCCTTGTAAAATAATACACCAGCATATAAACCCGTTTGGAGATAGTATTCTTTCTCCTGGTCTAACCGCTCTTTGCAATACAATTTGAGAATTAATCGGTCAGCATCAGATTCAAAATACCGATTGCGTTTCAGCTTGAATATTTTGATTTGTTTTAGCTGTTCATCACCAAGTTTTAATTCATAGACCGATGAAAACAGGTCGTGAAGGTTTTTGATACCTGATTTTTTTGTCGAAAAAGCATTTCCCAAAGCCGATTCGAGGATGGGAGCTTCTTCGTAATAATTATGGTTGACTGGTACGCTTATCCTCATGTTACTTCAATTTTTCTTTAAATCGCCTCAGTGCCTCATTCAAATTGGCATCTAATTCACTTTCGGCATATAAAGCTCTCATGTATTCTTTCAATGTTGGACGTAAAAAAAGATTGAATAAGACTTCAAGGTTATTCGGGGTGATCGTTTTCCGTTTGGCTATATCACGCATTTTCATAAAAAATGAATGCCCAAATTCATATGAGTTGCCTAAATTTAGATCCTTGGAAATATAGATATTTAGACTTTCGCAAGCTTTTATGTACTGATCTATATTACTAAACTCTTCTTTGCTCTTGTACCGGGTTTCTTCTTCAATGACTTCATAGTCACAAACTGTTGCTATCCATTTGAATCTTCTGCGAAGAGCTAAATCGAAAGCATCAATACTTTTATCTACATCGTTCATCATGCCAATAAAATAAACGTTTTTGGGCACACCGAATTTCACTGCTCCTTTATCAATGAAATATGCTAAATGTTTGTATTTATTATGATCTTCTTCAATCAAATCTTCTATCAATGTTGAGTATTGAGTCCTAATAAGGTTACTTGTACTTTTTCCATCGTGTCGATAGTCTTTTTCTAATCGAGACAATGTTTCACCAAGAACAGCTGAAAGATTTGCCCGGTTTATCTCATCGACTACGAAGTAATAGGATTTGTCCAGATTGTTTTTAGCCTTGATACAGAACTTTTTGAATACACCATTCACCAATTCAAATCTAATATTGCCATCTTTGGATACACCTTTGGGTTTTATTCCTTCAATAAAATCCTCATAAGCAAATGACGGATGAAATTGCAAGAACTCGTATCGTGAACGATCCCCCTGACACACGAAATCAAGAGTATTGCGAACAGAATAAGTTTTTCCTGTACCGGGGGGACCATACATTATTACATTTGGATTGTCGTCATCGGCAATAGCTTTTGCATTCTCATATTTCCACAAAAAGCGGGACATCAAGATCAATTCGTTCACATCGGTTTCATCAACCCCTAAAAGACTTTTGGCAACTATACACAATTGGTTGCTTTTTGAAAATAAATTGTCTTCCTCGTCATCAATAAATTCATTATACAATTCATCCAACCATTCTGTGGAATAGATATACAAAAAATCCGACAGATTATCTAGAACGGCTAATTTCATTAGTATCTGTTTGGCACTATAATTCGATTCATGAACCAGCCGAATTTTCTCTAATGGGTCGGTAGTCGAAACAATTCTTTTCAATAAACCCTTTATGTGTTTGTTGAAAAAGTTCTCCGCATCCTGCCTAGTAGCCTTGGTCTTTTTCAAGCTTTTTATGTAATAAGTTGTATTATCATTATTGAGCTTCACCCCAAAATTAAAGGCTGTACCTGGTTTTGAAGATCCTAAAAGTTCTCGAGTTGTTCTTTCCAAAAAATTACACAAATAATATCCCGGCATCAGAGCTGATTTATTTCCCTTGGTATTTGTATAATCATCTAGGGTTAAGGTATCGTTGGTAATTTTTTCCTTGTATTGATGCCATTCAGTAATCAGCTTTTCAATATCGTTTCTATTGGGAATTTTGTCTTTTTCTTTGGCGTCTGATTTGAACTTTTCCCAAAGGGCTTTTACTTGAATTTGCCTCTCGGCTGATAGTTTTATATTATTCATAAGCTCATCGATTCTTTTTTGATTAATTGCCACAGTTAAACTAAACGAAATTCGTTGGTCATTGACATTTTCCAAGGGTTTAAGGTTATAGAGTGCGGGTATTCTATCTGCTTGTCCATATGCACAACCAGTGAAGTCAAGTTCTAAAACGTCAAGCTCCTGTTCATTGAGCGTGTGTGTAAGTGACCTGCGCTGTGCGAAACCTGGAGTGCCTTCTTCTTCGCCTTCTATAGCGGGGCTATTTACTAAACCACAGAGGTAGCTATGCTTATTCCTATTAGCACCCTGAGCCACTAAAATTATATCACCCTCTTTAATTTGATTGTGGAAAGTTACACCACTTCCATCTTGAGAATCAAAACCAATGTATGCGTTTTTTCTTTCCCTAATAACTTCTTTCCAGCGCTCCTCCGTAGCATCGTTGTACACATTTGGTGATATTACCCAATAGTTCTTTTCCACACTAGTCCTGCCTTTTATAGTTGCAGCTTTTTACCATCTGTTGTTCGCTTAGAATGGGTTTCCCCTTACTGGTCTTTTTTATAATGATTCATCATGTTTAGCCGTCCATCGCTTAGTTCGCACAACCAGGTCTTGGACCTCGTCTTGGATGTCTCCATGAATATGATGAATCAATTTGCAGTCCCCTACTCCCCATCCTCTGGCATCTCACTATTTGGATACGACTCAACATCATTGTCAGGGCTGAAGGCGTGCACATTCATAACTTCTCCTGGTTTTGAAAGTTCAAACTTAGTATGATTTCAAGTTTTATTCTCAATCTCAATCCTAATTGGTCTAGGTTCAATCACTTCCGTTTTCACCACGACTCCTAGTTCCAAAGTGAGAATAATTTCCTGCTCATAGACCGAGTCAAAACCCATGTGGATATATTCTAATAAATCCCCCATGGGGATGCACAATTCTCCCGTGAACCATTCAGCAAAGATTGCGTCCTTGCCTTCCAGGCGAAAGCGACCTTCAAGTTTAGTAAGGTACAACTTTCCCCTCCTAATACTCCAGGAACCGATATACTCTCGCCAGCAGGCTGTGGAGAATATTATGCCTGTTTTATCAGCCATTGCAAGCTTCATAATGTCCTCTTCAGAGGCTTCATTAATTCTGGGATGATCCTCTGGAAAATGGGGACAAGAGGCCAGTCTCATGCGCTTGCCTTGATACCGAATCTTCTCGTGGACTTGGGCGGTCATTTATTCGCCCCAATCACAACGCCGTTTTTAATAACTACACGCTCTATTTTTTCACCCCCAACCAATCCTGCCCGTAACTCCGGAAAGTCTGAGTCCATGATGATATGCAACTCAGCTGTCACCCAGTCAGCGAATAGTGGTTCATCACCTTCAAGTTCGTAATCACGGTCCAGTTTGAGGAGATAGAGTTTCCCCTCTTTAATCTCCCAGGATCCAAGATAGCCCCGCCAGCAGTTGGATGAGACCATACGGGGTTCACCCTTGGCCCAGATCTGCTTATCGGTCAACTCGATGATCCGAGAATGATCCTCTGGAAAACCAGGGAAGGAAAACATGGACACATCCTTGCCTTTATAGATCATGTTTTCGTGTAGCTGGGCGGTCAATCGACACTCCACCATTCGCCATCCCCATGCACATCCACATTGGGATACATCTTCTCATAGTGTTCAGGTTTAAAGGTGTGAATAGGCACCACTGTCCCCGGCTTTAGCGCTTTAACAAGTCTCTTCAGATCCAGTGGACTAGCGTGTCCGGACGTATGATTGCTTCGTTTATCGATACCATGCTGTTCAAGCCACCGCTTAACGCCATCAAATTCACCCCTATCCCAGTAGCCTTCCCACTGAGAATAGATATAGCTGGCTCCTTCCAGACATTCACCTTGCGTAAGATCTCCCTGGTAGAGAGGTCTAAAAAGTAAGGTATATCTCTCTGGCGATTCATGAATCTTTTCTCGAAAGATACGGTTGCGAGAATGCTGCTTTAAAAGATCGAACCAGGCATTACGTTTTATTTTCCAGGATTGAGATTCGGGAACAAACAGGGCTATCTCACGCCAATCAGATTGCGGGATGTGCTTATTGCCGGTGGCTTCTAAAACAACGGCTGTATACAGGTCAATGACCAGCTTCCGTCCCGTTCTTTTGGAAGCTTTCATGACAGAGACCACCCGGTCAACATTTTGGGAGGAGCAGTGGACCATGGCTAGTCCAGCAGTTTCATTGAAAGCTTTTTCAAACTTCCTTTCAATATCTGTCTCGCTGGGGAACGGTTTGTCATCACCCAGACGGCCCAAGGACGTGCCTTCGAGAAGCATGACATCGATATGCTCTGGCGGGCTCTTGATCATACGATCAAACAATTTTCCTTTGCGACCATGGGCTCGGAAGTCTCCGCTATAAAATAGTCGCTTGCCATCTGCTTCAATGAGCAGTGCGTAAGCATCATAGGCTGAGTGATCCACCAGATAGGGTGTGATGGTGAAAGGACCGACCTCAAACGGGACTTCTGATTCATAATCCCAGCCCTTATCTGGTGCCGGCCATTTACCTGGCATAAAGGGGGCCGCTGCTTTCAGAATGCGGCGCGCAGCAGCTCCCATTCCTACTGGAATGTCCGCCGAGATGTGAGACAGGAGTCCAAAGTGATCCACATGGGGGTGGGATATCAGAATACCCAGGAAAGAGGGGTCCTTCCCATCCAAACCTTTGATCTCTGGAAGATATTTCGGGTCATTGTTTTCGGCATCCAAGGGTAAGCCTAAATCCAGGAGGATACGCTTTCCCTGGCTTTCCAATTCGACACAGGAGCCGCCTATTTCCTGGGCTCCGCGGTGGATGCAGATTTTCAATCAATCGCCAACATAAATCTGATTTTTAAAACGATCTACAAATTCATCTTTGCTATACAGACTTTCAGTGAACAGCCCGTAGCCCATGAAAGTACTGACCGCAAATTTTAAATCAGCATATTTCATTGTTGGCATGTCTTCTAGCTCATTTTGCAGAATTTTGCTTTGTGGATGCCAATTGGCTAGAGCTATTATAAATTCAGGCTTCTTCTCTGATAGTGATTTGATCCGCTTATGCTTTTTAATTCCACTAATTAAACCTAGATCATGTTTTTGGTTGAATAAATTGAAGATTTCCTTCTCTAGCTTATTTCTGTTTTCTGGTCTTGATAAAAACACCTCAACGTCGTTGATGTGTTTTTTCAAGCCTGGGGAGTTTTTAGTCCCCGTTGAAACAGCACTCTTGCCGTATTTGAGTTCAATAAGCGCATACTCAATATCTTGGGTTCTCCTTCGCGCCGAACCAGAACTTTTCCATTTCACTGCTAGCATATCAAACCGTCCACCACTCTTGCCAGAGTCATATTCTATATCGACAATGAAATAATCAGACTCACTAGCTGTCTGCCAATACGTATTTTCAACAACAACCTGTTGCTGCACAATTCTTTCTCTAGTTTCTTTCCCTATTTTCTGTTTCTTAATGAATCGTGGTGTCATAAATTGATTCATGTATGACATAAATACTGGGAACATTTCGCACCATTTTTGTACCTCTGAGGCAACACCAACTTTGGGGGTTAGCACAATAAAACGTGGATCATCTTTCCAACCATACTTTTTCTCATTTGTGAAATTGAAGAACTTCATTTTTTTGGATGAAGGTTTGATTTGTAGGATTTTGCCCCCATGATAGTATATGATCACAGCTTCTGCTCTAATTTGAAAATCCAATGTCCAATCGGCTTTCACATATTCCAAAATTGGAGCCAACAATCCCCCAGTTAAAAAAGCATTTTTAAATTTTTCGCTTAAGATTCTTGGATCACCCTTAGCCATCGTAATTCTCCTGGTTTTTACTATCGATTAAGGTTATTACTTAGTATTTTGAATACCCGTCACATTTTTCATGTACAAAACTCATAATTCATGACCATAGTCAGAGATTTAATTTCCACAATCCGGCATCTCTTTTTGGTAATTGTACTATTCTTTTGCCCTGATATTCTCTCCAACAAGCTTCAACTGGTCCGGGACCTCCAAAATGGCCATTAAGAAGGTAATCGGGTAAACCATTTGGGTTTGATAAAACTACCCGCTTGAAATCTGAATCATTGCTCTCGGGGTTATTTGCCAAGCCCCCTGTGATGATCGCAAGTATTTTTGGAGCTATGGATAATCCATTATATAAACTCTCATATAGCTCTGACATTTCAGCAAAAGCATAGAAGAAGCTAAAACCTTCTGGACCTATATCTCCACCAAGCCCTTCATTTCTTTTCCATACACTCCAATGGCAATCTGGCTTAACATCCAGTATGTCTTTGTCATAAAACTCCAAAAAATCTATTCTCCGTCGGACTACTCCAGGCGGCCATCCTCCTGGAGCAATATCAGATAGTTTCATATTCTTTTCAATAATTGAATGATAATTGATAAACCCTTCATCATAAATTTCAGTACGATCGAGATAGTTTAATAACTCCTCTATTGAGATTCTGTTATCAGCGTATACGAAGGAGAAAATATTGCCCACAAGATAATTAACCGGGGTAGCATCAACAAAACTTCCAGGATAGTAAAGTGAATCCCTGAGAATATTTTCTATTTGAAAAGCTCCATCCTTAGGATTTTTCAAAATTTCGGATAGCCATTCGGGCATCTCTAAAGCGAGTACTTCGTCGATCATTACCATTCCTCCTTTTATAGTTGAGACACCCAATGCTCATAGATCATCACCATAGCTAAGGTATCCAGCTCACAATACTGCAGCAGCGCATTTCTTAAAGCTTCCCGCTCCGTATCTGTCATGTCGGTGAATTGCATCTTGGCGTAAGCGACTAGAGCTGCTCCACCATCTTTCACCTCGCCATCAACAACTATTAATGCTTCTGTGCTCAAACCCAGATCGCTATACTGGCTGGGGAGCAAATAATAGGGGTTCACAGGTTTACCTGTCTCAGCATCTAATTCATACAATACCCGACCCTTGAGATGGGTACCAAATTCCAGAGGTTTTGAGTATTTCACCTTGATAGACTCCCCATTCATTACCGCTGGCAGGACCTTTTTGATGGAGTTGGAGCCGCCCATATCTGGGTGATAATAATAATTCCGCACCAATTGAAGCAGATCTACCATATTGCGATAGCCCGTGGTTTTTACCCCACCGATCTTGTACTCCGTGATGCTATCGATCCATTCAATGAGCTCACCATATTTATGCTCATCATCCTCCAGCATTTGGGTTTGGATCTGCCTCAAGACCGTATTCTCATGAGCAGCGTACCTGAAGATGGTGCCCTCATCCTTATCCAGGACAGCCTTGAGTTGTTTGACAAACTCAAAATTTGGAAAAACACCCTGATTGCTGTCAATCCATTCATGGTGCTCCATGCGACCGTCTTTGTGAAGCGTATGAGCAGAAAACTGAAAAGCAGTTTGCTCATAGGGTTTGCGACCCTTGGTAAAGGGGAGCGCCACCATTGAGGTTTCAAAATCGATAAAATGCAGTGGAAAAGTCCAGGAATTCAGCTCATTGCGGAGTTCTGGTGCAATCACTTCAATTTTTTCATCTGCCAATGTGAGGTCGACCTGCATCAATTGACGGTCATTCAGATAAAAATCGTAATTGGGTAGATCCTTCAATTCCTGGAGAGAGAAAACGGCTTGTTCCATAAGGGCAGGTGATTTGCGAAAGTTCCAGATATCAAAAATGCTGGGAGCCTGGGGATCAAAACGTTTTCCCAGCGAGGCCGTCATACATTCATTAAAGCCACTCTTGAGATCGGGTCTGGCTGTGTTTTTGTATTCACAACCTTTACACTTTGCCCCGGTGACAATGGGATAACGCTGATCATCCGCGTAATACTGACCATATTCAGCAATACGGGCTTCAAAGCTTTTGAGTTGCTCCACGGTCTTTTTGTGATGGGGAAATTCATCACCCCCCATGATTTTTTTTACAAACTCTGAAACATTGATCTGAGCAAGAATCGGCTCTCCCATATTTGCTGCGGTGATTTGCATGGCTGGAAAAACATCCATCCGCCCTCGATCATCCTTCTTGATGCGGAATAATTGATTCAAGCCATCCACAGTGGACTTTTTGTTTTTATCCGTAAGCATGAGATAGGGTACAATTTCATGGCCTGGCAGGGCGCGTTGCATGACCCAAGTCTGGAAGGCTACATCAGCCAGATAAGGATACCAACCCTTGGTAATAAAATCACCCTTCGCAGTAAAGAACTCATCTTTGCCTTTGAATGACTTAGCCTTGACCTCTATCAGTTCAATGCGCTTGCCTTCTTTTTTTAACACATCAGCCCGAATAAATGTGTGCTCAAACTGAATGGCAGCTTCGTAGATAATTACATTCTCCTGTTTGAGGAGTTCGTTGGTTTCAGCCAAAGACTCATCATAGGCCAGGGACTTGATATCGTGCCCGCCTGGGAAGTAATATTTGGCTAGCTCCCCTACCTGATAGCCACCTTCACACAGCGCCTGCATGAAGTCATCATCGTTCATCAGGTTAGCATATTCCGATTTACTGTAATAGAAAAGCTTGGTGGGGCATTCCAGCGCTGACTTGAAACGGGACTTAGTCAGATAGCGTGGTTTAGCACTCATTTAGAATCCTCCTCATCCAGGCCATCGGTGAGCTCCAGAGCCGAGATCTCTTTCAGATCTGCACCGATGACACCGCGAAAATCTCCATACATCCCTGATGTGTTTTCAACCACCCGATCTATTTGTTTTTCGCGCTCTTTCCAGAGTCGGGTCATGGCCCGTTTTTCTTTATCCAGCTGGGCTTTCATCCCACTGAAGGTTTCAATGATGCCTTCCACTTTTTGACGAAACTCAGGTCCCACAATGTACTTGTGGAGAAACTTCATCTTTTCGCTCATGCCCTCGGCTGAGTTACGGGCATAGGTCAGATTTGCCAGGGAATCTCTTAATGCACCGGCCAGAGGAATTGCCAGGGTCTTGGTGGTCACCCAAACATTCTCAACCATACCAAAATCTTTGAGGTCAGCAGGCATGGCTTCGGTGACTATGATGGCGATTTCGGCTCCGGATGTCACTTGATCGTCTTTAAGTTTCTGGATCCAACCCTGGGACCAGACTTTGGTGTTCTTGACCTCCCAGATGATTTTCCCGCAGGCTTTCAACGACTTATCTTTCACAGTCTGAATCACATCAGCACCACGGATCCCTTTGCCCACGGGCTCGATTTCATCATATCGAAAAGCACTTGATAGGGCATCTTCTAGTGTGAGCTCTGCCACTTCACCCTGGGTTTGCATGGAGCCTTGCTCGGCTTTGCGTTTGGCTTCATCCACGGCTTTGGCCATATCGGCAATTTTCTTCTCATAGGCAGCATCTTTGAGCTGTTGGGTTTCCTGGAAAGATTTAATGGCCTTTTGCTGGGCTTCATCGATCCCAGCGGCCAGTTTTTTCTCAACTTCCAGGCCTAAGGCTTTTTCACGTTCTTGAAGTTCCCGGTCTTTTTTACGCAGGGCCAGTTCGGTTTCCTGGGATTCAGTGAGCTTTCTGCTTTTTTCGTCCAGCTCTTCTTTGAGAGCTAAAAGTTCAACCTCTGAATCTTTACTGGCTTTCTTTTTGGCTTCAGATTGAACGGCTTTGAGCTTC
>Ga0233447_1002614_pt1 | contig 12558 bp, 13 predicted proteins | sample SI_124_October20_3_FD_183014 | JGI IMG/M metagenome (GOLD analysis project Ga0233447, IMG submission 183014) | Seawater microbial communities from Saanich Inlet, British Columbia, Canada - SI_124_October2016_135_MG | ecosystem: Environmental > Aquatic > Marine > Inlet | place: Canada: British...
ATCTGATGATATGTATATGTCTTTTCAGTCATTATTTTTGTCGGTATAACGCTTTAGGCTTGAGCTGCTTCCTGAAACAGACTCGCTTGGTAAGATAATTATAGCCCCCCACATCTATTCACCTCTAGCACTTCTTTGGTTTTGTGTCAGCTCTAAGCAGCATGCCATAATTATTCACTCGTAAGGTATATATCGTAGGATTGTTCGCCAGCTTCGACTTGTATTGTGTCTGAAAAAGAAATATACCTATCTTTAATTGCCCAAATTATTTGCTCGCCTACATCAATTTGGTTCAATTCGTAGAATCCATTAGTAGAACTATAACTTGTTCGATCTTCGATTGAAATCTGCACAGAGGAAATTGGTCCTGAGGTTGCTGAGTCAAAAACATACCCAGAAAGATTACCAGTCTCTTTTGCTAGGCTGATGTTCTTGATCATTTCACCACCATGAATGTTAACCGAATTTGTGTACTGAACATACCCATCTAAACTTGCTGTGATTACTTGATCATCACCATTGGGTACATTGGAGATTTCATAATTCCCGTTTACAAAGGATGCACTTGATATTCCGCCAATTTCAATCACTACTGCTTCAAGGGGATAGCTACTTCCCGCATCAATCACAACTCCTGAAACACTGCCAGTGTTCTTGTATAGCTCAATATTCATCGTCCTTTCAGAATCATAAACGTCGATTAGTGCAGAATATGTAGAATAGCCCTCCTTACTCGTAGATAGGACTTGATTAAATCCGGTTGGAATTCCAGAAATGGAGAAGCTGCCATCGGCCATAGTCGTGCTCGAGATACCGCTTATATCAACATTTACTCCAGGTAACAGTACAGAGCTGACTGCATCTGTAATAAACCCAATGATGCTTCCAACTTCTTGGCTGACAGTAACAAGAACCGAGTCTGTTACAGTATCTTTTAAGTCGCTAACTGTACAGAATATTAGATGCTCACCAACGTCCTCAATGTACCAATTTATTGGATTCCCAATCCCAGAATTTGAGAAATTCCCAACATCGCAAGACCAGTTGTATAGGAGGCTATCTGCATTTTTGTCAACAGCTATAACATTAAAGGTGACTGAGCTGTTTGATGTGGGTGCAATTGGACTGACTATTATCTCTTCGATAACAGGAGATATGTTTTCTGGATCGATACTCTCCTCGCAGCTAAAAATAATCAGTACAAAAACACTGATTAAGACGATTCTAATTACTCTCATATTTTCCTCCATACTGTTTATTGGCATAACGCCCAAGGTTTGAGCGGCTTCCGGACGATTTATAGCTTTGCGTTTTCAATGTATCCTGCGACATCGTAATCCATTTGTTTGAGTCCGCCTAAGACTCGTTAGGTGTGAAATTTTATTTATCCGGCCATATTATCTTCTTCGCGGATTCGCTAATTACATCCACAAGAAAATCGCGCAAAGGTCCGCCAGCGCCCGCGCCTAGTTTCGAGACTAACATTTTCATTTTAACCGCAAACAGTTCTGTCTTGGGGCTATCAACAATAATTTCCTGTAAGCTAGAGTTAAATCCTGCCACTTCTTCAGGTGATAGCACGCCCATTGATGAAGCATAATTGTTCGCTGCATCAATTGCTGATTCCATCCAAGGATAAGGCTTTCCACATGAATAGCAAAATTTTGCTGGATCGGAACAAGTTATTGGTCTTTGGCCTGTTATATGATAATTAACATAATACCTGCCGTGGATGGGAGAATTACAATTGACACAGTTAGATATCAATTCTTTCCCACAAGCATCGCAATATTTCTTATCAGGTTCGGGATCAACCCGGGTAGAATCAGTTATCATGTGACCATTTAAACATACAAGTGCTGTATCATACGTTGTTGTCATTTAATTCCCCATCCAATTGCTTTATCTACACCTATCAATAACAACAGTTTCACCAAGCTCTTGATAGGCTTGTTTCGAACAGACTGGACAGAATAATCTAACTATCATTGTTGACTCCGGCTAACATTTAGGCTTGACCTGCTTCTCAACATAACATCATGCTTTAAGGAGTTTAATTTTACAACTATTTCTTATTAAGCAATCCATCTAATGTTTCAGTATCCTTTAAAAAAGAAACATTTAAAAACATGCTCTCATAATAATTTTGATTCATGTCGAAATAGAGCGTTGGAATGTTGAAGGTAAAAGTAAAAGTTAAATTATTGACAAATGTCTGATAAGAAATGGATGTCATATTATACTCATAATCCAAATGGCGTTCATCATAGCTCAAGCTTCGCTTTATGGCACCATTCCCCCTTATATATGACTTGGATGCTATATGATTGGTTACAATCGTTTTAAATTGCTTCTCAATTAGAGTTATAAATGCATGATCCATTTGATTCTTATTGCTTTGATACATTTCCCAAATATCCGGAGCTTTTGCACTTAATGATTTACTGGTTTGTAGTTCAATTACATTAATCGAGAAAACTAAATTACTATCAGGCTGATAGGCTCTAAATATTGTGTGCTCGGATAGCCCTGCATCTGCTTTCCAGGTGTCAGGTGCATCAAAAGCAACATGGTATTTGAAGTTAGAATAGATGTTTGTTGTTGAGTCTAAATATTCATTAAAATGATTACCTGGCTGCTCTTTAAATGATTCCTTGTATTCAAGTAAGCTGCCTTCTTCTGAAGTCCGTGTATCACAAGATGTCACAATAAGTAGGATTACAATTGCAATGAACAAAACATATTTCATCTTAACTCCGGTTATATTTCACGAATTGAATTATTATAATCAAATGGGTGCTGATCGGTCAATGTGCCTCATTAAGATTCTTTGCTACGATTGGCAGCACCTTGCTGAATTTGTTTTATTTCTTTCCTAACCCGCCATGTAGCATATATGCCAATAGCAAAAGAAGCATATCCTATGTTTTCAGTTGAGGCACCATATTCACTTAACCCAGTATACAGTAAGCCCGAAAGAGCAAGTGTCACTGCGAAAAGCGATGACAGTGCTATTCTAAGTCTAGTTGATTTATTGAATATTCTCCCCATAAGATAATAATATCCAAAATACCACAATAAGGATCCGAAAAGTCCGAAGCTAACAAATGTAAATTGCACTTCCCAAAAGTAGGCTTCTGAAATATCAGTGTACAAGAGTGATAAAAGATTCACAAGCCCTGTTGATAATGAGAAAGAACTAATAAAGGCAAAAAGGAGTAGGATAAAACCAACAATTGGTTTCTTTTGAAATGCCTTAGTTGTCTCTTGATCCATAGTATTATTCTCCTTCTCTTTCATCATATATTGATAGATTAAAATTGCACAATATTTTGTAAAGTTAATGTATTGAGTCTAAGCTGCTCCTGGCAAGAAAGAAATGGCTTTGTAAATATGGTGTATTCCTATAAATCATTCTTCACAAACAATCTACATCTGTGGAGACAGTCAGTTTCTTATTCTTGTATTTCCTAGCTGCCATTTTAATAGTTGTCACCTTTTAGATTAGGCTTGTTTCCGTGAGCCCAACCTTGTTCTACTCGTTTGACTATTTCTGGATACTCACTTTCACTTCTCATTTCAATGTAGATTATTTTTCTCAACAACCAGCTAATGACTAGATATAAAGGAGACCCAAATACTATTGAAATAATAATCCCAATAATTTTTTGGTCCATGCTTTCATTAGGTCTTGGCAAAATAAAATAATAAAAGAACAGCATAATTAGAATGATGAACATAATGGCGCTCATAATTGCTAAGATATTTTGATGCGATGCACATCTTTTACATCTCGGTATTTTTATCTCAGCCTTTAAATATTCTGATTTTACCTTAACACCAAGGACTGCATAACTACCGTGACGCTTCAATAATTTATGCATTTCATAGGTAAACTCATAATCATCGTTAGCCGTGTTCTGAGCACAATACCAGCAAATTTTGGGATTATCATTTTCCATATTTACCCTAGCTTTTGACCGCTCTGTTGCCTCAAACGCCCCAGGCTTGAGCTGCTTCCCGAGAAAGCATCGCTTTGTAAATTCACTGTATCCGTCCGCGTCATTTTCGTTTTGCATTCCCTTGCAAGTGAGTCAGCATGCCTTTAGCCAACTGCTTTAAACCTGTCAAAGCGCCAGGCAAGATTATCGCGATTAGGTCTCTCCCTAACCGAGGATGGCAATATCAATGATGATTCGTGCAAGTTTTTCAGGGCATATTGCAGTACTGGACCATCTGTCTCTTCTAGAATATCCCCTCTCACAATAACCTTATAGTCAGGGGATATTCCGATAATAAATGAATCGAAGGCTGAATGGTGAAGTTTGCAGAGTGATAAACCGTTTGGTACAATTGGATGTCCGTCTGGCTCGTTGTCTGGTATAATGTGGGCTGCGTCCAAGAGTTCTCTATGCTTAAGACGACAAATTGCACAACTATCTCGGTATGCGTGCAATACTTTTTCTCTAAAGTTCCGTTGGTGAAGACGTTGTTTCACGGTAGTTGTTAAATATGTTCTTCTTGCCAAGTCACTTTCAACAATTTCACTAATTGCAGACTGAGCAAGCATGCCCATATCCTCAATCGCAACCTGAAAGGACAAGCTATTAGGTTTTTCACCAACAATGAAGGCTGGCCAGACAGCCAAGTACCTATTGGGGACTATCCCATGAAAGTATACCAACGGAATTTGATTTTTCATCAAAGACCGCAATCCAACATTATCCCTATGCAAAGGGTCAGTACCTCTATACTTGTAGCTCAACAATCCATTTTCTTCGAAAGAATCAGAATATGGTCCTTTAGGTGATGTTGTTATCGATATAGGTAGATCCATTATCCTAGGTTTGAATATTCCTTGTGCTGAAACAAGAGGAACGTCATCGCCCTCAAATATGAAACCTTTCTCCAACAAGGGCCGCCTTGGAAGTACATCACCATGAATCAAAGTCTGCTCGGCAAGCCAATCAAACGTCTTCATCCTAATCTGTGAATCTCTATTCAAAGTTCCCACCTTGCAGTTTGGCTAACGCTTTAACATTAAGCTACTTCCTGTGTCATATGCTCCCCACACCTCGGGCAAGTGTGCTTAGCATCCCATGGCTGAACATTAGATGAATTACAATCAGGGCATCTATTCAGAAAGCTTGGAGTAACATCGGGGTCATCGATAAACATTCCACCATGAAATGCTATGGGGACTTCGACCAAAGACTTGCAGCCAAGGCAATGTCTAGTATCCACGGTGGCAATGGGTGCTTTATCAGGTGCGTCCCAGACCTCTGCGGTGTAGCCGCAAGAATGACACGAGTATGTCTTTAATGTGCTCAGAATATTCCCCACTGTTAATTAAACGTGCGGAAAGGTAGTCGGCGCTTGAGAAATATCAATTAGAAGAATCGAACTCTTCCTGGTCGGACCAGCTGAAGTTGCTGTTCCCTGGAGCAGCCCGTTTCCCAAGATACCAATCGAAAATGAGCCGGTGAATGTTAGCTGTTCCCAGGACGAAGCACTCGGAATTAAAAAGCCCCCGAAGAACGAAGATGCTCAACGAGGGCTTGGGGGGATTCAAATATAGCAGATTCATTTCATATTCCAGATAGAATTTCCTGAGGGAGGTGCTTCTTCTCTCAGGGTTTCCTTATCTCCTGATAACCCAACCGCAATCCTCGTATACGTTTAACCGGATTCAGAAGATCAAAAACACTCCCCAGCTTTTCGTCTAGCCCACCGCCACAGGAGGGGCATTTGCTTGATCCTGGAGATGTGAGCAAAACATCGCCCTGCATTTTTACGGCACTCCAACTGCAATCGTTGCAGCTATAAATCATTGGTTTTATTATTGGCATAAGTAAATCCTCCTGAAAGCATTTGCCGTTAGTAGAAACAGAACTGTCCTTATCAATTAAGTTGGACCGATTACTGTTTGAATCAGCATCTCTGTAACAGACTTGCTACCGATATAGACCGCAACCATGAGTGATCCAGCACCTGCCAGGCTCAACAACTCCGAATTTCTACTGTGTCTGTAGGTATCAATTCCTGCAGCCCTGTTCTTCTTGTTGCGGATTGATCCCTTTACCTGCCTCCAGGCAGATTCTTCAACGAGCACTTCCTTCCCATGTATCAAGCGATCTTTTAAGCTTACTCCCATCATGGAGGCTGTCTTGGCATAAGTAATTGCCTGAAGTTCATCTATAAAGCTATCTCGGTTTGAGAGCCATAGTTCATAATCATCCTTAAGATGCCCCACCTCGTGAAGGAACCGATCTCGGGTGATACCTTGAACCCAGTAGTAGATATGACCAACAAACTTGGCTTTGGTGGCTTCTGAGAGCATTCGTGTGCCCTCGACTGCACCTGATATGATATCCTCCTTCTTCGCATCAAATGGATGCAAATGAATTGTTATATTTCTGTTTTGGGAGTCCGGAAAGACTTCACGGATTAACCTTCGGGCTGTACGAGTGGTAAAATTTGCATCTTTACGACCTTTACGGTGGAAATACCTGGATGCCTTTTCGTGCTTCTTGGTTTCAACCGAGGAAGCAGTAAAAAGAGTGGCACTTGCTAAAGCAGCTCCGGCAAAAATAAATGCCTCCATTCTTCCATTATTCCCCAGGTTCATTTTTGCGCTCATGTTTTGCTTTCTACTCCTTTCGGTTTCCAAATTCTTTCACTTGTTTATTACATCCTAGCTGAGGGCTTCCTTCGCTTGCTCACGGTGCTTATCTTGGATAAAGCCACTCACAGCTAGTATTGCTGCTGCATCGTCAACATAGCCAACTGGACCAGCAAAATCAGGAATCATATCCGTAGGAACTACGAAGTACGCAAGGGCACCAGCTATGGTTAATTTTGTAGCAAGTGGAGTATCCACATCAATCATACAATAGTACAATGCTAATGCATCGGGTATAAACGGTATCTTTCCTGCAAGTTTTTTCGATTTGTTGAAAAAGCTCTCTTTCTCAAATTCTTCATCGACCTTTTTATGAAGGCCTTTCAGATATAAAAGCCTCTTACCTTCATCTTTCAAGATGTCAACAACCCACATGTTTAATAGGTCAGCACCTATCATTCCAGATGATACGGTCTCATCTGGATCAAAAGCGGTTAGAATAATATCTTTCTCTTCGATACCTAATTGGTCCATTGTCACTGTTTTTAATTTATCATGGTCATCTTCATCGATTAAGTCAATTTTGTTGAGACAGACAAGAAATGGCTTCTTAGTTTCTTTGATTAGTTTCATGTTCTCAATTTCCAGATCACCGACACCTCCATCAGCATTGAGAATATTAACGATAAGATCAAGCGCAGAGACAGCATCCTTAGCGATGCCTGTAACGGTGGCATTGATATCTCCTAAACCGGGCAAATCTGCAATTTGTAAGCTTTCTTCAGATGGATGGGCAAATATCTTTGCTTTTGTAGTTGATCCGGGCAGTGGACTGATATCGCCGACATCAATCCCGAATAATTTATTGATTGCTGAACTTTTTCCACACGAAACGGTTCCTACAAATCCTAATCTTAACTGATCCATTGATTTAATTCTCCTCTTTAATATTAGTTTTGTCCCAAACCTAAACGGTTCATAATCCCTGATAATTTTTCTCTCTCTAAGGGATCGCTTACTGCTCCGAGCCCCTCTAATCCATTCTTCATTATTTTCACGACCTCACGATTCAAATCGATTTGGGATCTTTTCGCCTTAACAACCCAGTTTATTTTCTCCAAAACCTGCTTCGCGGTATCCCATTCATCCACATTTCTTGGGTTCAACGACCCAGAAAGAAACCATCGCTTTTCGCAACCTAGCTTCTCTTTTCGTATCTGTTCTGCAAATGCTTCTTGATCACCACGAATAGTGTCCAGCTTATTGAGAATGACTAAGTAGGGTAATTTCCAACGCTTTAATTCCATAAATACATTTTTTTGAGTATCAGTTATTTGCTGAGCATTCACAATAAACAAGACAACGTCTGATTCTTTGGCAAAGGTCACAGCTTTTTCAGAATACCTAGGGTTACTAGAGTCTTCAAGACCTGGAGTGTCAAACAGAATAATTTTCTCAGTGACTTTAAACCCTTTTACTTCTGTTGTGCTACCTGGTATCGGAGAAACAGGAGTTGCTTTTACTCCAAAAATAGCATTGATCGTAGCGGATTTACCCGAGCTGACTCTTCCAATTAAGGCGATTTTGAGAGGATCTGGGTGCAAGTTTTCACGTGATTTTGGTTTCACCCTTCTCCTCGCTGGCTGATTGTATTTTTGGCGGAAAATAAAAACATACAAGATCGCTGCACGAGCGCGAAACAAATCAGTTCCAAACCCAAGTGCACTAGCAACGACTGCAATTACCGCAGCACCACCAAGCAGTGGGTTTATAAGAGCTAATCCACCCAGGATACTCCCTCCTATCCCAGCACCAGCAAATGAACCTCCTCCAATAATGCCCTCCCAAGCATCACTGCCTTCTAATGAAATAAGTTCCAGGAGCTTGTCGGGACTATCTAAACCAGATTTATTAAAACCATCTTTGAGTTTATGCTGGTCTTTTAGAGGTAGGTTCTTCACATTCCGAAGCACTTCCTCAAGGAACCGCAGGGCTAACGCTCCTTCCATATTTTGAATGGTCCTATTCCCAGGAAGCTTTGCTTTGTGCTTTTCATACAGTTCATCGTTCAGTTCATCACTTGAGTCATCGTACAATTCGTCACGCAACTCACTGTTCAACTTCTTAATTTCTTTCTGTAAATTATTATACAGATCATCCAATAATTCACGGTAGGTTATTGGATCACCAAGTCGAAAAACATTCCCAAGTGCTGTGGATCCTAGGTTTCTAATATCCCGTACTGCCCTTGCTGCCAATTCATCTTTAGTGAGATCTTTCTCACTCTTGCCCCAGCCAAGTAACGCAGAGAGTTGAAGAAGCTCTTTCCTGTTAGCTTTTTTAAGTAGTGATATTAATGGTAGTGTCTTTCGCATCGCAACCCCCAATATAGAATTATACAGAGGCTGGGATACAAAAAGCCCCCGGAGAACCTCAGCAGTAGTTGCGACACGACCACATGATAAGCCCAGAAGGGTTAGCTCTCGAGGGGTAAAATTACCCACTGAGATCCTTCTGAGTACAGACAGAGGCTGCCTGCTTTATGTGATCATGTCGCACGAGGAAAATACTAGCCCGGTTTATTGAGGCAAGGTTATTGTGAGCACACTCCAGTTTATTCTGCTAAATAATTGAAGATTCAAGCTACGTATGAACTTGAGACTAAGCAGAAAGTCCACTGCAAAAACATCAGCATGCTACACTTGATGATCTATAAAATATTGAATTTGGCAGGTCAGCATCAAAAGTTAGGATTTCTTATTACCACATTACTCGTAGTCAAATCTCTACTGCTTTTCATCCAACAATTCGTACTATTTAAGGGGGATTTTCCTAGGCAAGATGTGGGGGGTCTAGAGGCGATTAAAAACGTGCTTTAAAAAAAACAGAGCCGAAGGGGGGTAAACCCCTACTTTTCGGCATGATTATTAACCTAAGTCTAGTATAAACACCAAATGTGATTTTAGCGTGAAAATTGCTTAACGCGGTTTTGCGTCAAAATCAGAGGTGTTCGAGGGGGGTCACTGCCAGGATTCACTGTTTTCGAGCATGTTGAGTGGTTTTTTGCGTTCCGAATAAGGAACCATACTAAGTATTATATTCTACAGAATGATAGATACTATAGCTGGAGTTTACTGGAGGTATTGATTTTTACGAAGATCCTAGATTTTAATCGGGAAATTGCCCCTTATACCTGGGATCGTTGTACATTCTAAAAGCACTCCCTTCTTGGACTTTTTGTATGACTTTTCGCATTCTGGTTCTTTCACACACGGTTGCTTCCCTGTATTGCTCTTCGCTTTCATAGAAGAGAATCAACTTAAACAAGGTGTCCCATGAAGGATTTTTTGTCTTTCCGTTTTCAATTCGGGAAATTACACTTTTCGATATCCCCGTTTCGCTTTGAACATCACCTATTGATAATTCCGCTTTTATTCGCATCGCTTTCATGTTGTGGGGTTTTGATAATGCCGATACTTTCGTTAGGTGTCTCATCACTTCGTTCTGTTTCTCCAGGCGCTTTCTGTCCATTCTATCTATTCTGTCCATAAGAACCTTAATGCGACCATTAGCTTGCGCCAGGTCTACTGCAACAGCTTCACGATAAAACTCTAAGAGCTCACACTTCTTTTTCAGTCGTTCAATAGTCTGCTTGCTAGGCATCTTGTCCTCCTTTTCCTTGTCGGTAAGTGCCTATTTGGATAATAAGCTCATCAACTTCAACTCTGGTAAAAAACTTAATCGATACCTCACCACCTAATTCATCACCACAATATAATCACATACACATTCCGGTACATCTCCACAATTTAAAGGACATAAAATATTTCTCGAGCTACGTGGGTTCGTTTTCATCACGAAGAGGGATCACGCCCAGTAGATGTTCAACCCACACAATGTCCGTTATTGATCAATTGCATAGGATATTGTTAATGCATCGACACAATTTCAATCGGCAAATCAGAGCTAGCCAACTGACAATTCAATTGACAGACCAATCTCCAGAATGCTATTCGCTTTCCTTGGTTGGTTCACTTGTGGTAGTTGAATTTTACCTCGGAGTACATCAAATTCCCTCATAGGTACAGGCATATCCCTAACGAGGGAATTTGTGCTAAAGAAGGGGAACGAATCCCCCCTCTTGTTTTGTGGTCGATATCGCAACTCCGATTATCACTCTTTTAGCTGGGCTGTTTATCTCCTGAATCATCGAAATCACTCTGAGTGATACGCTTTGTAAGCGCTTCAAACTCAGTCCTTGCGGTTCGGGCGACTATGAGCAACTCCTTTGAGGCAATCCCATTCATTCCGAGTTTTACCTCTGCCCATCGATATGTGCCCTTCTTAACATCCTCCAGCTCGAAGGTTGTATTCACAGCTACAACCGGGAGATTGGAACGCTGGAGCTTTTTCTTGTGTGAGTTGAAGTGCTTTATGGATGTTGGAGACAGATTCATGATCAATGGTTTGATATCCCCATTTATCTCAGCCAAGAGGAGTAGACGAACCTTGGGCTTGCATTTGCCGCCCATGACGCCGTGCTCACAGCGCTTACAGCTCTCTGCCAAGGGTGCTATCCCCATAGGCATGTCATCGATGGCAGAGCAGGCAGGAATTTCTTCATTTTCTTTCCAAAAAGCGTGAATTGACTGAGAGGCGAATACCACAGCTATCAGCTTATTGTCAGGTATATCGATCTCCTGGGATTGATCCTCCAGATAACTTTCACCGGCATCTATATACATCCGATGTCTTCCATTATCCTTGTGCTCTATCCGAACACGCGGGAGCTCGAATTGAGATGTCTCTGTCGCTAACCCGGACAGCTCTTGTTCCATATCCCAACCAGCCACAGACAATGCCTGTTTCACCAGATCGGTTTCGATTAATGAGTGTTCCATTGTTTTCCTTTCAGGCTTTACGCCATATTTAGTTCAGCCACCAATTCCTGGGCTTCCTCAGCCTGGTCTGTTGGCAGGTTATCATTCCGACTTATGCAATGCGCTGTATAGCTGCAATAGGAACAGGCGCCAGATGCTGTATTAGGATAATACCATGGCTTGACCATGGCAGAGAGCTGGTGACGTATCTCTGTTCGAAATGCACGGAGACCATTGATGCTCTTGGCTGTTCTGAAAAAGGGGTCGCCCTTCTCATCACCCACATTGCTGTTTCCGGTCTTGCGCTTATAGATCTCGTGAGCCCTCAGGAAGTAGATTCCAACTGAATCCACCAGCATATTTGGTTTGACCCAGATATCGTCAACGAGGAGCTCACCAAACTTGCAGGCATAACCATACAGTGTGAGCTGTAGATCATTGGGTATGGCATATTGATTGGGCCGCATCTTGCTTGATTTGAAATCCAGCAATTCAATAGTTCCATCAGGGTTTTTTCTCACCTGGTCGATAGTACCAGTAAACAGATATCCAAGAATTTTTACCCTGAACTGTATCTCAGAGAACAGGACCAGCGCATCTTGATTATATGCCTTGCTACGGTAGTTCTCCAGGATCTCCACAGCATTGACTTTTAGGGCTTCTATCTCCTTAGCCATATCTCGTTTCCAGCGGACAGGAATGTGTTCCTCCTCTGAGGCATAGAGGTAATAGTTGAGCGCTTTTGTATAAAGAGCTCTCAGATCACCCTTCCATTCTCCGGCGTGCAGCCAGGCCAGGACCAGGTGCAATGCGCTCCCGTGTACTGTACCGGGATACCTGAAAGCTGGTTCAAGCTTATCGATATGGCGGTATTTATACATTAGCGGACAACTGAGCCATGTCTTCAAGGTTGACTGCCTCAGCTCAATAGTATCCAATATCTCTTGTTTAGTCATCGGGAGTTTCCTCTCTTTCTTTTTCTGGTGGTTTACTAAATGCATTTTCAGCGAAAACGGCCAATAGCTGCAGACCCATGACGATGAGCGCTTTGATCAA
>Ga0233447_1002615_pt1 | contig 12558 bp, 11 predicted proteins | sample SI_124_October20_3_FD_183014 | JGI IMG/M metagenome (GOLD analysis project Ga0233447, IMG submission 183014) | Seawater microbial communities from Saanich Inlet, British Columbia, Canada - SI_124_October2016_135_MG | ecosystem: Environmental > Aquatic > Marine > Inlet | place: Canada: British...
ACATCCACACAAAGACATAGCCCAACTTCTGCCGAATCTATGGATCAAAGGAAATAGATAACCCACACTATTTGTAAATTAACGCTGCTTAAGAATAAATAAAGATGGGCCATAATTTAGTGTTACCGTTATAGGAGCTCCCCATAAGATGGTCAAAGTAACCTCAAGCTTAACCCGTTGAGTATCATTTGACAACGAATCCCCAGTTACAGTAAGCGTTCCTGTCGGGCCATTGATCGTGTCAGGGGTTGAGTAGCTGAAATATTGAGGAAGTAAGACCTTATCTGTAATCAGCATTTTATGTGTTACTTGAGTGTTTTTTTTATTTGTTCTTGCCAAAGCATTTCCTTGCATATAGGACACTAAAAACAAACATACCATTATAACTAATTTCTTCATTTTTTCCTGTTCCTTTCCAAATCTTATTTTTTAAGCGGACGTTACCACGGCAATTAACAGCTAACTAATTATTATAAAGCATTTATTCATAAGATGCTTCTTGTAATAGGTCAGTGCTCTAATTTACCTGCAAAGACTGGTGCTACTAATGCACCACGAGGAGTAGTGATAATAGTTCCAGTTGATACCCTGGCATAAATACCTGCAAACTTATTATTAAGTACATACGAGCCAACAGTGACGTTATGTTCTTTTAAATTTCCTTTATCGTCTGATATAAAATAATCTGTTGGCAATGGAATTTTTTTCTGAACAAGGTAAGCCTGCTGTTTATTCTCTAAAATTTGATTAATTATATTTGTGAATGATTCAGTGTCATGTTCCTCCCCAGCATAGACACCTTGTCCGCCATGGGCATTGTGCGGTTTCAGAAAATAGTTATTTTTATTGGAAATTATATCTGCAATAAATACGGGATGATCAATCAGTAACCTTGTCCATGGTATATGGTTTTTAATAAACTTTATTTCTTTATCGGTAAAATAATTTTCGGCTAAAGGAGATGATAAAAATGTGAGAACAATTTTCGTATGTGCAATATGAGAACATAATGGACCAACGACACAAACTGCGTTTTCTTTATAGGCTTTAAGAAAATTTTTGATATCATCTTTTCTGGGGAACATCTCATCTGTTACAGCTCTTCTATAAATCAAATCAACTCTAAAGTCATTATGCCAGAGAGAACCGTTTCTATATTTCAAATGCCTTATATCACAAATTTCAGTAGAATAACCTTTACTCATAAAACATTTTCTCAAAGTTTTGAATTCAGACATTGTACCTAAATCTAGAAAATCAGTGATTGCAATATTGGGAGTTCCTTTACCTCCGAAGTTTTTATATGCAGCAAGTATTGTATCAAGTATTGATTGTCCTAAATTATAATTTTTTAATGAGAAAATATTCTTTAAATATTTACCCATATCTGTATTTAAAAATATTTCATCTAAAACATTGACTTCATTCATTCCACTTGTGCCATCTGTATTAAACTCACAAGGTTTATAGTTTTCTCCATCCCAAAAACCGTCATAGCGAGAAATTGGAATTTGAATATCATAATTTGGATCTATATTCATCCAGTCATCCAGCGGATCTGGTAAATTAAAATAAGCTTTAACCTCAGAGTTATTTTTATAAAGTTTGATAGTTTTATTTAGTATTTTGTTAATTTGCTCAGATTGCTGAGAAATCTTAGAAAGGGTATCTTGAGTTAATATGATTGGATGAAATAGAGCAGGAATATTTTCTGAGTTAAGTTCAGTACACTTCGTCTCTATCTGTTTAAAATAGTTTAGATAGTCTTTTGAAAATGATTCATTCTTAGCATATTCGCATATTTCTTTATGAGCTTCAGCTGAGTATAGCATTGTTTTAACTTCTCCGGGCTTTTTAGGTATTTGACAACCAGTAAAGTTTTTCTTTTTACTCATTTATACCCATTAGCTGTTTAAGGTCTTCTTTTTCTTGAAATTATGTTTGTGTTGCTTTCGAGCAAATTCTTGTAAATCAGCGACTTTATCAGTTTCGTCGATAATCTCTCCGGTTAATATCTCGAGCACATCTTCAAGTGTAACTATACCTGATACGCCGCCATATTCATCGACCACAACAGTTAAGTGCTGATTGTTTTTTTGAAAACTTTTTAAAAGACTATCGGTTCGGGTTGATTCAGTTACAAAATTCACCTCATGCATAACAGAGGAAACAAGTTTGTTGCTTTCACCTTTAATCATTGCCGTGAGCAGTTCACTTTTAAGAGCAATACCAACTATGTCATCAGGAGAATCTTTGATAACTATGATCCTTGAGTGCTGAGAGTTCATAACAATGTCTCTTACAGCCGAAAGCTTTTTCGTCCCGTTGATATAAGTCATTGCAACACGCGGCGTCATTATATCTGCCGCAGTGAGATCATTAAAATCAAAAACTTTATGAATCATCTCAGATTCACTGTTTTCGATTACACCTTCTTTATGTCCGATTTTTGCGAGAAACTTAATTTCGGATTCATTTGTTGTTTTCTTATTTTCTTTTGCAATGAAAGGGTATGTGATGAGTTCAACACACCATACAAGCGGTGTCAACATAGAGGTTAGCCATAGAATAGGTTTGGCTGTAACCAATGAAATACGCAATGCATGGTTTTCACCTATTGTTTTAGGAATTATTTCTCCAAAAACAATTATTAAAAAAGTTAGTATACCTGTAAAAGTGCCTAACCATTGGCTGCCAAGTACTGATGTGGCCACCCCGCCGACAAAAATACTCCCTCCAATATTTGAGATATTGTTCAACGTTACAATTGTGGTGATTGGCCGGTTTATTTTTTCTCGAATTGAAAGTAATGCTAGAGCAGATAGCTTTTTTGTCTCAGCAAGTTTTTTGACTTTAACTAAAGGGACTGAAAGCAAAGCTGCTTCTACTCCAGAACATAATCCTGAGCAAAATAGAACAAGCAAGACAGCAAATATTAGTGCTTCCATTTTTTTATGCCCGCCCCAAAATGTTGTATATAAATGTATTCACTATAGTATAAAAAATAGTTATCAAAGATATAATTATCATCAGAAACTCTGGATATATACTTGCCACGATCGGTTATTCGAAATTTTGCACTGCATTCTAAGTGTTAAATTATTCTATTATTTTGTCATGCAGGCGGCAAGTATATTATTAGTAGTTCATAGTATAGAAAATTTGCTCTGAAACTGCTTATAGACAACAGCTTTGTACTTCCCCTTAAACGAAAAATAAGAAAACAAGTTTAACTTGTCAATTCCCAATAATTTGAAAATTGGCAACTAGTAAAGATGAAAGTTCATTTTTTAAAAATCTCTGATTTTTGAAAAATAACATACATACTCAAGCGAACGCAAAAACTATAGAAGATTGTAATACAAAAAGCAATATGTTTTTAAAATTAAAAACTCGAAAAATGAGACGGCTTGAGTATATCTTCTATTTAATTAGTCCTATTTATTTTCTTTTTCCATTATTTCTTTAATCTTTTTTTCTTCCCAGTCTTTGCCCAGGAATTTACCTTTGAGAAAAAAAACTTTTGATGCTTGAATCAAGATGGCAATCCCCCAAAAAATTGTTACCCAGTAAAACCATAAAGACTTAGGACTTGTAACTAGGTTGATAACCATAAGCATAATATTTATTACAACATACGTAGTTAAATTCTTATAGAAACTTTTCAAGTTTTTTACTCTTTTCTTTGCCTCTTTGTGTTTCTCATCACTCATAATGACCTCCTTGTTCTTATATTATAATGACTACGATTAATATTATCATGCTTGTATATATTTTTCTATCCAGTTAATAGCACTTTCTTTAGAGGACAATTCTTTTTCTATTTGTTTTTCTTCTATGGTTTTTAGAATTTTGCCAAATTTGGGGCCGGGTGTAAAGCCCAAGGCTATTAGATCTTGACCTGTTATCAAGGGAAATGGTAGTTTTGTCTCTCCCTTTTGTTCAAAAATAACGTCCAGCAAAAAAACAAAATTATCTGTCAGCTTATTACTGCAGAAACAGTCCAGGCGATGGAGTTCAAGCTCAAGAGGAAATGTGGGTTCTGCTATTAGACATTTCAATTTAGCAGTACGCATTTCTTTAGCTGTAGAAAATCGCATATGGTTTTTTATAGCAAAGCATATTCTGGCAATAGATGTGTTAGGAAACTTTAATCTCTGCAATATCTTTTTAGCAAGAAGAGCACCTTTATCTGCGTGAAAAATAAAACGTTCTATATTGTTTTCATCAACTTTGAAAGTTATTGGCTTGCCTACATCATGCAGCAGTACTGTCCAAGCCAGTTCGATACCGAAGGTATTCTGCTGTTTATCTGGTCGTGTAATAGTTTTTTGTTCAGATGACAGTGTAAGCTGTTTTGCTCTTAAATGCTCTTGGGATGTGTGTGGTAATACCATGCTATTTAGCATTAATGCTGTGTGTTCAAAAACATCGCCCTCTGGATGATAAAGTTTAGGCTGCGAAACACCTTTCATTGCTTCTATCTCTGGTAAAACTATGGCAAGAATACCCATGTCGGATAAAAGCTGTAAGGCTTTCTCAGGTTTTGGACCTGTAAATATTTTATTCAACTCATCCCTTACTCTTTCACTGGATAGTTTATTTAATTTTGGAGCCAACTTCTTTATAGCTTTGATTATAGCTTTGTCTATTTCGAAGTCAAACCTGACGCCGAAACGAATAGCTCTGAGCATTCTAAGATAATCCTCTGAAAACCTTTTTTCAGGAGAACCAATAGTTCTTAAAACACCTTTTTTTAAATCTTTTTGTCCATCAACAAAATCAAGTATCTCATCTTTAAACGGATCATAAAACAGAGCATTGACAGTAAAATCTCTGCGGCATGCATCTCTTTTTGGGCTATCGGTATACTTTATCGAATCTGGGCGACGTCCATCTGTATAATCTGCTTCTTCACGAAAAGTAGCAACTTCGAATGAAATCCCATTTTCAACAACATTAACAATGCCGAATGCTGCGCCAATATTGTAAGTTTTCTCAAAGATAGCGTTAATTTGTGTGGGTTTAGCTGATGTTGCGATATCAACATCGTTTCCAGAATGAATACTTTTATCAGAATTTTCAAGCAATACATCTCTGACAGTTCCACCAACAACATACGCAGAAAAACCACAATCCTGCAGCTTTTTTATAATATTTAGTGATGTATTGTAAATTTTAGGATCCATTAATTAGAAAGTCCACGAAAAGCCATTGATTATGTTGATGTTTGTTTCAAATACAACATACCATAGCTCAAATCTTTATTTTTTTCAGGTCCTCTAATTATATTTTAAAATTTATCTTCGTAAAAGATTAATTTTAAGGGATTTTAGCTCTTTTATGACATACTAGATTTGCTCGGCGGAAGGACTTCCGCCAAAGAAATCTAGTTGCGTAATCTAAATCTTTTATACGTTAAGGGGAAAAACTGTATTTTTGAACAGAGCTTTCAAATAAACAACTAATGATTCTTTTTCCCAAATGCAGGAACTGCACTGTGTCCGCTTCTACCTTTTATTATTGAGTCCGGATTCATATTAAAATACTCTATAAGTGAGTTTGTATTTCTAATCAACAATCTGATAGAATTAGCCGTTTGAGATAGATTTGCTTCATTCAAATCCTGTCTTAGTTGCCCCATAAACAACTTGGCATCAATAACAGCATCCTTCAAGTTATCAGTCATTTCTGTTATCCTTGCTTTGTTGATTACAGAATTAAAGGAGCTAGTCATCTCTTTTAAGTTATTACTTATCTCTCCAATTTCAGAAATGATCCTTTCTGGATCGTTGTTGTTCAGCAAGGCTTCAGTTGTAGTCAGTAAATGATCAAGTTTACCAGTAATCTGCTTGAAATTAATTCTACTGATTTTTTTGAGTGTAGTCTGGGCGTCTTCAAGCATATTACCAATTGAAGCCTGCGCTACGGAAGGTATGTATGGAGGGAGATCAGGAGGGAGAGCAACTTCTTCTGTTTTATATTTGTTCATATCAAAATGACGAATTTCAACACACAAAGCTCCGGTTATTCCTTCATACTGCAACTGGCACCTTAGCCCTTTAGCAACTTGTTTCTTCAAATTATCATAAAAGAATTTTTTTATTTTATTCTTGTCTATCTCCATATCGGATTGTTTTGAGAACGAAGATGGATCAAATTCCATAAAAATGTAAACATACTCTCCATGCATCGCCAACTGTATCTTTGATACCTGTCCTACAGTAACACCTTTAATTTTTACCTTAGCACCTTCTGACAAGCCTTGTATGGATGACGATGTGGCTGTTATAAACTCAATCTTTGGAAGAAAAAATTTCATGATACCAAGCGACATTAGACACACTACGAGTAGTATGATGAACAAAATAGCTAAAAATCCAACCTTGTATTTATTCCCCTTCTTTGCCATATCCTATCCTCTCAGATTTGAACGATTCAAAAATTCTCTGACCCATTTATTTTTTGAGTTTTCTTTAAGAAATCTCGGATCACCGCTTTCTACAATTCCTTTTCTATTTTTATCTAAAACAATAACCCTGTCAGCAACTGTAAAGATACTGTCAAGCTCATGAGTTACTATTACCATAGTACAGCCCAAACTGTCTCTAAGCTCCAGCAAAAGACGGTCAAGTTCTGCGGAAGAAATCGGATCCAAGCCAGCAGAAGGTTCATCAAAAAAAAGTATTTGAGGATCTAGAACCATAGCTCTTGCTAAACCAGCTCTTTTTTTCATTCCTCCACTAATTTCTGATGGCGCAAAGTTCTCAAAACCTGAAAGTCCAACTAAATTAAGCTTTAATTTTGTAATACCATCTATAACAGTATCAGATAAATCTGTAAACTCCCGTAGAGGAAATGCTACGTTTTCGGCAAGTGTCATGGAACTGAACAATGCGCCTGACTGGTAAAGCACACCGAATTCTCTGCTCATTTTATCTCTTACTCTTTCAGAAGAATTTACTATACTTTTTCCTTGTATTAGGATATCTCCTGAAAACGGTTCATAAAGGCCAATTATGTGTTTCAGAAGTGTACTTTTTCCACAACCAGAGCCACCAAGTATTACAAAGATTTCTCCTTCCTTAACGAAAAAATCAAGTTTGTCAAGAATAATACGGTCACTGTAGCCTATGGTCAGCTTGTTTACTTCAATTACATTTTTTATTTTATTTTTCACTTTAATAGGAAATTCCGATTAGGTTTAAAACCTGGGGATATGAAAAAGTTACAAAAAAATCAGCAATTATAACAAGAAGGATGCTAGTAACAACTGCAGAAGTAGTCGATTTTCCTACTCCCTGCGCATCATTTTCAGTTTCTGTACCTCTGAGACATCCAACAATAGCAATTATTACGGCAAAAATTACAGACTTTACCAGCGATTCACCAATGCCAGCAATACTTAGAGACTCCAGCGACCGGTTGCAGTACTCAATAAGTGATACACCACAAAGAGGAACACCAACAACAATCCCTCCTAATATACCCGATACATCACCGATTATTGTAAGCATTGGCATAACGATTATTAAAGCAATCATTTTGGGAATAACCAGTACCCTAGACGGTTTAACTCCCATTGTAACCATAGCATCAATTTCTTCTGAGACCTTCATAGTCCCAATTTCGGCAGCAAAAGCTGAACCAGCACGTCCGATGCATACAACAGCAACCAAAAGCGGCCCCAGTTCTCTTACCAACGTCATAGCAACTAGATCGGCAACATAGACTTCCAAACCAAACACCGCTAACTGGTCAATACTTTGATAAGCAATAATCAGGCCAACAAGAAAACATATTAAAAAAACAACTGGAATACCGTCGGCACCCGTTTTGTCCATGTAATATAAAATTTCATGAAATTTCAGTTTCCGAGGATGGCGAATAAAATAAAACACTGCGTATATAACATCTCCGAAAAATTCAGCAAACTTTTTAAAATCCCTACCAATATTAAATATGCATTCACCAGTAGATAAGAATACCGATTTTGTCTTTTTTTCTATAATTTTTTCTGAAGAAATAGTTCCATCCGAATCAATGCCAATTTCGGCTAAAACATTATCAAGTTTTTCGTCAGTAATATTGATAAATTGAAGACTAATGCTATGATCCCTGCAAAACTCAGCCAAAGAAATAATGAAAGAAAGAACTGAATAGTTTTTATGATTAACTCCTTTAAGATTAATAATACCTGTTTTTAAATTCTTTGTATAATTTGATTTAATATGATGAAAATTTTCCTGCATTTCATTAAATGAAAATCCTCCCTCAGGAAAACCACCTATAACCAGTTGATCATCTTTTTTATCAATATTAATCATAATCTATAACTTGGTTCAATTCGCTTCTCTTATGCTTTCGTCGACTGAGAACTTAACTTTTAGCTTGCGATTTAGCCTTAAACGTGGCAAAGCGACTGTGTCAGGATCGTAATTCGTAGAGCGTAGCCCGAAGCGATAACACTCTACCGTTTACGGCATAACTTTGGGAATCGCTCTAACTGATTTGTGTTTTTCTATAAATATTCCTGTTTGATTTGACATAGATTCCACCTTCAGCAGAGCTTGAACAGATTCTTTAACGGCTTTATCTACAGCCTTCCTGAGCGCTTCGGCAAACTGATTAGCAGTAATCTCATCCAACTTTTCCTGAACATTAATTATTTTAGAATATTCTATCGTCTCGTTTTTACCATAAGTAATATCAATTTTAAGAATCAGAGTTACAATTTTTTTCTGAATATCAGCTTCTAAAGACAAAATATTAGCATCCAGCTCTAAATATTCTTTTTCTTTATCTATCTTTTCAATATTCTTCCCTTCGAGAGCAAGGATAAAATACCTTTTTAACATTTGAGACGGAGTAGAGCTCCAGCGATTATAATCATCTATCTTCTGGTATCTTTCTGAAGTTCTGAAAACCATTCTTTCATAAAATGGGCTTGTAGAATCAAAATTACCTATAACAACAGGTTCCTTTAACACGTTTGACTCAATACTGCTCGGCGGATAACCAATATCAAAATAATTTACTTTACTATCAGACCTTCCAATAAAATTGGAACATCCTCCTACCACACATAGAATGCTGGATAAAACCACAAGAGATAACGGTTTAATAAAATTTTTCTGTAAAAACCTTCCATAAACAAATCTTAATAAGTTCATCATTTTTCCCTGTCTATATTTTATTTTATTACTTTGTATACTCAAACCATTCCATTTTTAGAAACCAAGTTAAACTTGCTTTTTATTTTGATTGGCAATATAGTTTTCTTCTCTATCAATAAAGTTAAATAGCAAATTCCCGTACTATTTAAATTAACATATAAGCTGTTTAGCTTCTGTTAATGAATGAAAGAATATACTTTTTCTCTTCTGGATCAACAACTTTAAACCAAATAGCAACAAGATACAATCCCGTCAGCAAAATTAAATAGAGTATCCCGAAAAGAGGAACTAAGATCAGGCTGGCTCCAAAAAATAGAATCAAAGAAATCAAAGAAAAAATTATTAAACACGGATTTTCACGGTTTTTAACCTACCCTAAAATTAGTATGAATGTGTAGCATCTGAAAAAAGAATTCTTCTTTTCTCAAGCCATATAAAATCTAAGCTCTTAAACTTCTACATTGCAGTTAGTAATACTGGTAAGTTTCTCTTCTTTTTAAATTCAGCAGTAACAGCTTCTTCTTCAATATGTGCTGAAACAACAACCCTAGATTGAGGGGGTTCAAGTTCATGTCATTTGTGTGTTATACCTCAGTAAAAACCGTCAAACATGAAAATGAGGATACAAGATATTTTTTGTAAAAAAAGCTTGAAAAAAGACTTGACTTTTTTTTGACTTGTTGGTCCTTTAGTTATTGGTCGAGAGGATAAAAGAATAGAATTTCTATTCAAGAGTTTGTTGAATGTATTGCAGTGCATCTTTATGAGACAAGACAACGTTTGGTTAACCCTTAATTCTGCAAGGAGAAGAAGTAAGATATCAATAGCGTTCTCATAGTACGTTCAGCGATAGTTAAAATGTGTTAAAAGCGAATTAGATGATTTTGCACTGGATCAGATGGCAGCTTTTAACTGAACAGAATTAGGAGATGTAAATATGGATTACACCACGCCGAACCTCGTTTTACTCAGTGGTGCTGCATACGGAACCTGCGAGAGGGGGGGCACCGGAGCTCAGTGGGGATGCTGCAACGGGTCCTCCACTGACGAAGGCTGTGATGCAGGGAGCAGCGCACACTTCGATTAGACAATACCGTGAAATAATGTGGGTCAATCATAAGGGGGTCATCATGAGGGGGGTTATGTCTCTTATTTGACATTTGCTTTTAAGGTCCCTCTGCGCTAATGTTGTTTAAAGATAGGTAAAAAATATTAATGCGAAAAAACAATAAATAATAGTTTAGGATAAACAAGGGTGGATTATACAAAACCAAAACTGCAACAAACACATCTTAACCTAGATTATGGATGTTGGGCTGGTAATGCTGACAATGGCCCTGCTAGCTGTGGACATGGTGGGGTTGGCCCTGGAGCTATGGGCTGCCAGGGAGGAAGCGCAAATTGAATAGGTCCTAGAATGAATAAACAATATCAAACGAGGAATATCTAACAGATGAAATATTTCAATAAAAAGGTTAACAAAATAAGGTATATCAAACCAATCTTGCGTTACGAAAGGTGTATCAAAGGTCATTGTGGCGCTGGGTGGCATGATTACATGTTGTGTACACGTGGTAAATACGGTGCTGGACCTGATGCCCCTCTGTTGTTTTGAAAATAGTTCAAAAGTGGGATAGGTGATTTATACTAAACTATTGTTACATTGTAGCTCAGGTGTAAGTATATCAAGACTCTGGAGTGTGTACGGAAGGGCTACATAGAGCCAACTCCATATCCCTGTTACTCATATTGAAGTGCAACGGCTCATTATGCAAACTATATAGTGAACTATTACAATAATAGGTCTTTCTTCTAGAAAGAACAAACAGGAAGGTTTGTTTCTGTTTGTTGGCTTGTTGTAAAGTATATAGTAGAAGCTTTCGTGCATGGAGTCATACGTCTAAAGTGCAAACAATATTTAACCGCAAAAAAAAGAGCTAGAAAATGGAATATACGAAGCCGATACTGATGCGAAATGACATAGGGAAACACTTTGTCGACTCCCCATCCGGATGTGATTACGGTTATTCACAGAACAAAGTTTTTGAATGTTATACTGGTAATCGCAACTAGACATCAATGGGGATCAGATCTCTTTTTTGACATTTGAGTTTTGAAGAGAGTGGTAAATTATAAATATACTTATTGTGCTAACGAGAGAATTCATTAAATATAAAATATACATTTGTATGACAAAACGAGAATGTCACAATTAGTAGATCAAAATGGAGTACACTAAACCCGTCCTAAGGCACTCCCTGGCATCAATCAGACTGTTTTTGACTGCAAGAGGCGACGATTGCTACAACGGTTCTGGCGCAAATGGTGACTGGTGCTGTAGTGGGCACGGTATCTATTGTGGTGGTGGCGGCTCCCAGTTTGAATAATGCCCAACCGTGAGAATAGTATTAAGCTACGGCTCATTTTTAGTTCTATTCTTAGGATGGAGATACATTCTTCAGCAAAAAAGCTTGAAAAAGACTTGACTTTTTTTTGACTTGTTGGTCCTTTAGTTATTGGTCGAGAGGATAAAAGAATAGAATTTCTATTCAAGAGTTTGTTGAATGTATTGCAGTACATCTTTATGAGACAAGACAACGTTTGGTTAACCCTTAATTCTGCAAGGAGAAGAAGTAAGATATTAATAGCGTTCACATAGTACATTCAGCGATGGTTAAGATGGGTTAAAAGCGGATTAGTTGATTTTGCACTGAGTGTTCGGCTGGCTGCTTTTACCTAATCAAAATTAGGAGGTGTACGAATGCTAACATACTGTCGACCTTTGGTCCGTATGATTAGAGTAACCACATGCTGTTTCACTTCAAGAAATAATGGGGTCAAATAATGGGGTCATGTCTCTGCTTTGACATTTGCTTTTAAGGTCCCTCTGCGCTAATGTTGTTTAAAGATAGGTAAAAAATATTAATACAAAAAACCAATAAATAATAGCTTAGGATAAACAAGGGTGGATTATACAAAACCAAAACTGCAACAAACACATTTTAATCTGGATTATGGATGTTGGGCTGGTAATGCTGACAATGACCGTGCTGACTGTGCACGTGGTTGTGTCGCCCGCCTCTATTAACAGCTTAATGTTTTGGATATTTTACTTTGAATCGATTAACTGTTTTTAACCGTTAAAATAGGAGATGTAGAAATGATATACTTAAAACCACAACTTATAGTGTATGGTGCAGACGCGGAGATTGTTGGCGGCGGATGCGCAGAATATGGCCTACGCCAGTAATCCTAGAACTCTTAACAAACTAGGAATCCTTATTTGCAGTTTTTCAGGTGTTTATGAATACCATTAACACTAAACCCACGTAATGCATTTAAATTCTGCAAAAATCATAAGTTGTTTATATGAGACAACTTC
>Ga0233447_1002621_pt1 | contig 12540 bp, 18 predicted proteins | sample SI_124_October20_3_FD_183014 | JGI IMG/M metagenome (GOLD analysis project Ga0233447, IMG submission 183014) | Seawater microbial communities from Saanich Inlet, British Columbia, Canada - SI_124_October2016_135_MG | ecosystem: Environmental > Aquatic > Marine > Inlet | place: Canada: British...
TGAGCAACTTTGAAGCCATTCACCTTCTGACCGAATCGATTTATACCTTGATCATACAGCCGCCAAATATTTTGATTGTTTGGCGTGGGATTTCTCAAGACATTGATTCCCCTTGCGGCCTTCTTGCTGATCACCGGCCAGCCATAATCACGGATGATATGGTGAAAGGGTATCCTGGGCCGGACGGTGGTGATATTTTCAGTTTTCTTGACTATGCTGAGGATCTCCGGATACTCAAGACCGGTATTGCAGAAAACTGCCGGCACCTTTGGATATATTTTTCTTACCAGATACAGTAAAACAGCACTGTCTTTGCCGCCGCTGAAACTAACAGCCACGTTTCCATCAAAGGCTTGATACCATTCCCGTATTCTTTCCAGGGACATATTGATTTTGTCTTTTAAGGGCAGGGCCTGGCGCTGGCGAAGAACATCATATTTTTTGTTTAGATTTCCTGATTTAACATCCTTGCGCCATTTTTTCTCAGATGAGGTTAGTTTTGCCGGAGTGTTTCCTTTTGCATCGGTCTGCATTATTTCAAAATCCCCAATACCGGCCCGCCTTCAACAAGTCGAAACTTGATAAAATTTTGTCCTGGTTTGTGAATTTCAAAGGTTGTGATTGGTGCGGCTGGATAGGACGATGGTGCCTGAACACAAAAAACCGGCAAAGATTTTGAAGTCTTTCCGGTTTTTAAAACTGATTTTTCCATGTGGACCCTCCAAAAGAAGGCCCGACACCTTGGGCGGTGATCTAAGTTATAGTAGGCATAATTTTAGCGAAATGTCAAGTTATTTTACTCCGAAATCTATCAACTCCCACAACATTTTTCCATTTTGAGTTTCAAAAAATTCAAATTCAATCCAAATATCATCGGTCCCGAGGAGCGATTGATAAACCCCGTTGTCGATCTTAAAAGATAGATCAGTGTTGATTGTAACGCTTTGTTAAATAATGCTTGACTTATGTTAAAGTTTTAAATAGATTAACGGTATGAAATCAAGAAAAGAAATATCAAATCATTTTGGAATCAGTGAGCAGTACCTATCAATGCTGTTTAATGGAGAAAGAAAAGTATCCTGGAACATGGCTGAAAAACTCTCTGATCTGTTTCCCGGTAAATCAATTTCAGAATGGAAAAGGTCAAATCCGGAAGAGTTTAGGGCGGCATTCAGTCAGTTAGAAAAGGAGACAGCAGCATGAACTTTTTTCATCTTAAAAATAACCCGTCAAATCAAAAAAGGGAAGTGGTAAAATGTGTAAAATAACCAGTCAGTTGCACGGATACCCGAAGAAGCACGGACTTTCGATAAACTGGATCGGCATTGAGCTTTTTAACCGGTTTGGAATTGATATTTCAGAGAGTTCCTTGCAGGCCTATTTTTCTCCAGACAACAAAACACCTTTACCCGCCTATTTAATTGTTCCTATCTGTCGGATCTGCAACAATGATTTTTCAATCCTTGACATTATCGAAGCGGATGCAAAAAGAACGGCTATTTCAATTTCCTGTGAGCCAACACCATTAAATTATAAATCAGTTGCAAAGCTTGCCAAAGAAGCCGGAGAAGCTATCGCCACTGTAGCGGGTGCCATTGAGGATAAAATTGTCACACATGACGAAAGTAAAGATTGTGTCAAGGAATTGCTGGATTTGCAGAGTGTTACTACCGGCCTTTTGATGCAGTTTAATAATTAACCCAACTGCCAGCCACATAAGCAGCTTGCCAATACGCAAGGAACAAGGCAACCGGGAATAGCAAGACAACCAATAATTTAAAAGGTTCGACACCTTGGGCGGTGATCGAACCGAAGGAGTAAAATGCCAGCAATAGTAGAATACACAAATAGTAACGGAGAAAGAATCCTTGGAAGGCTCATTTCGGAAAACAAAAAAACAGCAATTGTGAAGCCTTATCGCTGGATCAAAATGCCAGCTATTAAAATTCATAAAATAAAGCAGGGTATGCAGCGAACCGGGGAGAGTATTTAACAAAAAAATGACAATTAATGATCAGGAGATTGAAGAAGTTGACCCGGTAAGATGTCTTTTCGGTGCAGCTTGTATTTTGGCGCTTGGGGCGGTTGGGGTGATTTTTATCTTACTTGGGTTAACACTTTAAAAAGGGAGCAAAAATGAAAGAAAAAGGGCTCGAAATAGGGACCATGAACATTTTATCAATAAGCAATCTAAAATTAAAAAATTTCAAAGGTATAAAAGACTTTGCCATTGAGCCAAACGGAAATACTTCAATTTTCGGTGATAACGGAACCGGCAAGACAACCATACCGGACAGCGTTTCCTATCTTTTTTTCGGCAAAGACAGCCGGGGGAAATCTGATTTCCAGCTTAAGCCGGTCGATAAAAAAGGGAATGAAATCCACAACCTGGAAACCGAAGTTGAGGGCATTTTTGATTATAACAATAAAACAGTGATCCTTAAAAAACGGTTCAAAGAAAAGTACACTAAAAAAAGAGGCACGGCAAAGCAGGAATTCACAGGCCATACAACAGATTATTTTATTGATGATGTGCCGGCCAAGAAAAAAGAATATGATACCAAGATAGCAGAGATTATCAATATCAATTCTTTTAAGCTGGTTACAAATCCAATGGAGTTTAATAGTCTCCACTGGACAGCCCGCCGGTCAATTCTCTTGGAAATGTGTGGTGATATCACGGATCAGGACGTTATTGATTCAGATACAAAATTAAAAAAGCTTTCTTCCATCCTGGGTGATTGTTCCATTGACGATCACAAGAAAAAAATCCAGGCAAAAAAAAGAGAGATTAACAAAGAGCTTGATCAGATCCCGGCCAGGATTGCCGAAAATCAAGAAGCTGCCAAGGATGCAGAACAGCCGGACCCGAAAGAAAAAACTATGCTGGAAAAAGCACTTGAGGATGAAAAAGAAAAACTCCGGTCTTTAACATCAAATGAGGCCTTGAGTGCCAAAAAGGTACGCCTGAACGAAATCAATGCCGAGATTCAGCAATTCAAAAACGATGCAAATCAAAAGCAAGCCGATCTTAAAAAACCCATCATGGATGCCATTTCAAAGCTTGAGTCTGAGCGGTGGGCCCTGGTCAATCAAATTAAAATCAGCAAGCAGGAAATTGAAAGGGATGAAAAGCGGAATAAAATCTCTTCTGGCGCAATAGATAAAGTGCGGGAGCGGTGGTATGCCGAAGATGAAAAACAACCTTCCGGTGACAATTCCTGTCCTACCTGTGGTCAGGAATTACCGGAAGAAGATATCAAGAGCACCATTGAACTTTTCAATAAAATGAAAGCTGAACGCCTGGAAAAAATCAACAAAGAAGGCGTTGACCTGAAAAAGTTCATTGCTGATGGTGAAAAATCCATCAAGGCGGCAAAAGTATCAATTGATTCTGATAAAAAGGCGGTTGCCGAAATTGACAAAGATCTGGAAGCCAAAAAAGCAGATCTCAAAGGCCTTGATTCTCCCAAGCTCACTTCTCCTCTGGATAAAGTCAAAGAATCCCTTGAAATGGAAATAGAGGCACTCCTGAACGGGTCAAAAACCCAGGAGGGGGAGGTTGAACTCCAAATCCATGAGACTCAGAAAAAAATAGAGGCATGTGCTACCCAGGAAGCCGCATGGAACGCCGCCGAAAAATCCCGAGCCAGGATAGAGGAGCTTGAAGGCCAGGAAAAAACACTTGCTGCAAAATTTGAAAAACTGGAGTCTGAGCTTTTCCTCATTGAAAAATTCATTGTGAAAAAGGTTGGAATGCTTGAGGGGCAAATTAACAAAAAATTCAAGTTTGCCCGGTTCAAAATGTTTTCAACTCAGGTGAACGGTGGAATTGAGGAGTGCTGTGAAACCCTTTTTGACGGGGTGCCTTTTAACCACGGTCTGAATAATGCCGCCCGAATCAATGTGGGGTTGGATATCATTAAAACCCTGTCTGATTTTTACGGGTTCAGAGGCCCGGTCTTCATCGACAATGCGGAAAGTGTGAATGAAATCACACCCATGGATTGCCAAGTCATTAACTTGGTTGTTTCCAGGGACCAGGAATTAACCGTATCAGAGAGAAAAGAAGTTAAAGCGGCTTCTTAAAAGGGGGATCACTTGACTAAAGAAATCCAAAAAGCAGATACAAGGACAATGTCAGAAAGGTTCACGAATGCTGTCATTGGTGAGTTTCAAAGCACCATCGGCGGGATTGAGTTATCTTCATACCAAAAAAAGCTGGCCCAACATCTTTTCATTAAAGTTGATATTGCCCTGAAAGACCTTGAGGCAAAAAGGGAAAAAGATAAGCGCAAAGTTTCCCCGTATGAATGGAAAAATGTCAATATGGAAAAGCTTGCCATTGACGGAATCCATAGGATTGAACTCGGCCTGGATGCGTTGATACCAAACCATATATCAGTGATACCGTATTTTAACGGCAAGAAAAGCCTTTATGACCTTGACCTCCGCATAGGGTATGAGGGGAATGATTATTACCGAAGGAATATGGCCACAGAAAAACCCGTAAACATCATTTATGAGCTTGTTTACTCAAAAGATAAATTCACTGTGATTAAAAAAAGCAATAATCAAAAGCTTGATTCGTATGAATTTCAAATAAAAAATCCGTTCGACAGGGGGGATATAATCGGCGGTTTTGGGTATATTGAATATAAGGATAATTCTCAAAATGTCCTGGTACTGGTTTCAGAAAAAGAATTTTTATCTTCAAAATCTGCCGCACAATCCAAAAAGTTTTGGGACAAACATCAAGCCAAAATGAGAATGAAAACGCTTGTTCATCGAACAACTGAACACATAAAACTTGATCCTGAAAAAATAAACGCCTCTTTTTTAATCGTTGAAAATCAGGAGCTTGAGGCCGTTGACGTATTACCTGATAATTCAGTTAAAGACGAAATCAACCAGAATGCCAATGAAGAAATTATTGATATCCCCCAGGAAGAGCCAGGCGAGGACGGAATGACGGAATCTGAAAAAAAAGAGATTACGGCCCAGGAAGCCGCAGAGGGCGAGAAAACGGGACCGGATTTTTAAATGATCAACATTAAAACCATAGCCTCCGGATCTTCTGGAAATTGTTATTCGATCAATGATGGTGATACTAAAATCATGATAGAATGCGGTATTCCTTTCAAACAGATCCAGGAGGCTTTTTCTTTTAAATTAAGCAAGGTTTCAGGTTGTTTAATCTCTCACTCTCATAAAGATCATTGCAAAGCCACAAAAGAAATTTCACGGGCTGGAATCAACTGTTATATGTCCAAAAAAACCGGTGAAGAAATTGGAGTGACTGGACACCGGATTCACACCTTCAAAACCAAAGAAATATTCAAAATCGGTACGTTTAAAATCCTCCCCTTTTCCTTACAGCACGATGTTGAAAATCATGGCTTTTTACTACAGAGCAATAACGGCGATAAGCTATGTTATATAACCGATTCGTTCTATTGTCGGTATCAATTCTCCGGTGTTAAGTATTACTTAATTGAGTGCAATTATCAAGCCGATAAATTAGAAAAAAATATCAAGGCAGGGGTTGTGCCCGAAGCGATCAGGAATAGGATTACAAGAAGTCATTTTGAAATTGAAAATGTCAAAGAATTTTTCAGAGCGAATGACTGTTCAAAAATCCGACAAATCCATCTTATTCATGTGTCAGGAAATAACGGGGATAAAGAACTTTTTAAGGCTGAAATACAAGCCTTAACAGGTAAGGAAGTATACATATGAAGGTTTTAAACCTATATGCCGGTATCGGTGGAAACCGTAAGCTTTGGCAAGACGTTGACGTGACGGCTGTTGAAATTGATCCGGATATAGCAAAGATATATTCAGAGTTTTATCCGGATGATAGAATTATTGTCGGTGATGCTCACGAATATCTTTTAAACTATTATGATGAATTTGATTTTATATGGTCTTCCCCACCTTGTCCTACTCATAGCAGAATAAGAAAAATGGGGGTGCAGCGCAAACTTTACCCGGCATTATATCCAGACAGAGGGTTGTGGGAAGAAATCACGCTATTGCAACACTTTTGCGAATCTATATGGGTTATTGAGAATGTCGTTCCATATTATGACCCAATTATTCAACCAATGTTTAACCTTGACCGCCATTTATTTTGGTCAAATTTTTATGTTCCCGAAAAATCTTTTCCAAAACGAGATTATACCCATAAGGCTATTAATGGGGCCGATAAAATTGTTTATGGTTTTAATATTTCAAAGTTTAAAGTGAGAGACAAAAGAAGATTATTAAGAAACATGGTCAATCCAGAAGTAGCAAAATATATATTTGATTTTGCAATGGGATATCAAATTAAGGCAGAACAGGGAGTTTTATTTTAATGACCTTCACAGATTGGTTCAATAAATTAAAACCTAAAAGAACAGCTTATCTTTTAAGTGAATTAAAGCCAATCTTTCTTCAATGCTGGAACGCTGCCCGCCCCAAGAAAAAAGAAACCCGGTCAGACAAGCAGCGCCGGTATCAGTGGGGGGTGGTTTATAAATTAATATCTGATCATACCGGCTACACCCAGGATGAAGTTCATCAAGAAATGGGTAAGAAGTTTTTAGCCTATGAAAAAGACGGTAAAACCTTTGTGAAATCAACAACAAAATTAAGCACAAAAAACATGGAGATTTATCTGGAAAGTGTGCGGCGGTTCGCTGCAATGGAGTTGTTTATTTATATTCCGCTGCCGAATGAACCGGATAATTTTTATTATGAGGTTAAACCTTGACTCCTTGCCCAAAACCAAAAACCGAAACAGACCCCGGATACCTCAAATGGTTAACATTTCAGCCTTGTGCAGTATGCGGTTGTTTCCCATGTGAACCGATGCACCAGCGATTATTATCAGGCGGGACCAGTTTAAAGCCTTCTGATGAACACGCCTTGCCAGGTTGTGAGGTATGCCACCGGGAAACAGAGCACGGGATAAATGGCGGGGTTCTGAAACTTTGGAATGATAGATCAGGGATGAAGTTCAAGAATAAACACGATTTACGGGACTATTTAAAAGCTGCTTGCATGCAGAGCTATGGCACTTATTTAATAGAAAAAATACGAGCGAAATTTAAAATATTTCATGGGATCTCCTCCTAATGGCTGGCCCGGTGCGGCCCAAGAAGCAGATTGACGAACCGGCTAAATCTGCAATACCGGGGTTAACTTTTAAGCAAGGATCATAATGGACGGATGGGTCAAATTTCATAGGCGGTTTCTTGATTCTGATTTGTGGCTTTCTGAGCCGTTCACAAAAGGCCAGGCATGGGTTGACCTATTCTCTATTGCAAACCATAAAAACGGGTTCATAAGAGTTAGGGGGAACAGGGTTGAAGTCAAAAGGGGCCAGGTCGGTTGGTCGCAAGTAAGACTGGCTAAAAGGTGGAAATGGTCCAGGGGAAAAGTCAGACGGTTTCTTGATGAACTTGAGGATATAGACAAGAAGATAGTACAACAGAAAACACGCATAACTACCTTAATTAATATAATAAAATATGAACTGTATCAAGCAGACGATACAACAGGTAATACAACAGACGGACAACAGACGGACAACAGACGGTACACTAACAAGAATGAGAAGAATGAGAAGAATAATAAAAAGAAAAAGATAAAAAAGAAATCTTTTTCTCCGCCCACGCCAGAAGAAGTACAAAGTTATTTTTTTGAAAATGGTTTTACAAAAACAGCAGGCCTAAAAGCATTTAATTATTACGATGTTGCAAACTGGAAAGACTCAAGAGGCAACCAGGTTAAAAACTGGAAACAGAAAATGATATCGGTTTGGTTTAAGGATGAGAATAAAATAAATGGAACGCAGGTGTTCAATAACAGAAATCTAACAAGATCGGAACGAAATGCTCTTGAATGTCAAAAATTTATAAACGGGAGGCTTGAAAATGCAGAATAAAGACATTAAGAAATTTACAACTATCATTTATGGACTTGCCGAAGAATTTGGTGGAACTGTATCAAAGTCTGGCATTGATCTTAAATTCGATTCATTAAAAAAATATTCCATTGAAGAAATCGTCATGGCTGCAAATTGGATTGTTGATAACAGAGAAGAAAAATACCCGCCCGTGCCAACCACTAAAGAAATTAAATCAGCTATTGAAAAAATAAATGGTAAAATAAACCCGAAAACAAATGCTGAATTTCAGGTTGATATAATTTTTAAATATTTTAATTATTATGGATCTTATTGTGATCATGTTTTTAAAGACTCTATAACAAATTATTTAATGTCAAACCGATGGTCTTTCAGGCAAATAGGTATGATGCCTGAATCAGAATTAAAATGGTTCAGAAAAGCATTTGTAGAGGCCTACACAGAAATGGAAAAACACGAAGCAAATATTATAGAATATTCAGGCACAAAAGGAACTATACCGGCATCTGATTTAAAATTATTGGTGAACAAATGATATTTATTCCCGGAAACGTTCCCAGCCTAAAAAACTCAAAAATAGCCACAACTATCGGCAAAGGCAAAAATAAAAGAGTGATCCTGCTCCCTTCAAAAACCGTCAAAAACTATCTCCAGGATATGGGAATAAAAAAATATTCTGCCAAAGGCGGCGTTGATGAATATATGACCCGGGAGAATCTATTTCGTGAATCAGTGGGGAATTATTTTGATGATATTCAGGTACCTGTTATTGTGAAATTCTTTTTTGTCCGGGATAGCAAGAGGATGTTTGACTTTCACAATGCGGTCCAGATCATTGCAGATTTACTTATAGCCCATGGATACATTGAGGATGATAATATGGATTATTTTATACCTGTTCCGATGATGTCGGGTGGGAAATGGTATTCTGTTAATCCGAGTGATCCGGGCGTTTGGTTGAAGATAGTGGAGGCTGGAGAATGAAAAAATCAATTCTAATAGCTTTATTTTGCTTTTTGAGTGTTACCGAGTGCAATGGTATACACTCAGAACGATTCATCATTGAATTGCCACAAGGATACAAACCTATTGAGATTAAAACACCATGGAAGGAATCAAAACCGTGGATATTGAGAAACCGTAATTTAATTAAAAAATATTGGGGGTGATTATGTACATCATGTCGTGCGGCTGTGAACTTGAAGAATCTCAACTTAAAAGAAAGGGCAACAAGAAAACCTGTATCGAGCATGGCGGCAATATCATCATGCGAAAAGGTTATTGCAAGAATGATGGCAATGTCTTTTATCGTAAGTTGGTTGGCCAGCTTGGCTTTCTTTGTGATGATTGCGTCGCAAAGGCGCTTGAATCAACTAAAATCAAATTTGTAAAGCAGCGTAAAAAGACAGCCAGGTTGAAGAAGGCCAAAGAGAAGCGCATTGAGGCCATGCTTGCAGAGAATCGCAGAATATCGGAAGCTAATAGGAAAACAAAGATTATTGATGATGCCATAGAGGTGAAGCCGGAAGTTGATTATAGAGACCATACAACAAGGGGCGATTATTGTGCTTGTGCTATCACATGTAGGCTGGATGGTAATCCTAAGTGCCTGGATTGTGATAGGATGATACCGATATTCAGGGGTGTTGATCCTGGGAGGATGGAGCAATGGACGATATGAAAAAAGAAAAAGAAGAAAAAGACTTTGTAGAAAGCATTACAAATCAGGCTCAAAGGCTTGCATCTTTTGCCTCACTTGCGCAATTTTATAGAGATAAATATCTTGCTTTGGTAGAGGCTGGCTTTACGCCTCATGAATCGTTGGAAATTATTAAAGCGAGAGGACTACAAGTATAAAATGGCATACGATAGACCATATCAATATCTTTACAATGCTAAATGGAATCGGATGTCAAAGGCTTTCTTGAGGGGCAAGTTGTGCGTATATTGCTTGCAGGTTGGCAAGACAAAGGCTGCTGAGGTGACTGACCATATCATACCACATAATGGTGATATTGAGTTGTTTTGGGATCAATCTAATTGGCAAAGTTTATGCGCTCATTGTCATGATTCTGTCAAGGCAAGGGAAGAGGCCAGAGGTTATGCTGTGGGGTGTGATGAGGATGGTATGCCGGTTGACAAGAATCATTTTTGGAATAAATAATTATGTCAAGTCTTAGCAAAAAAGCATATGCAAGACGATCATTGATATTGAAATGGCGGCGCTTTCTTGGGCTTTGTGTCGGCTGTGGTGCTGAGGCTTATGGCAATTCTAAGTGTGTTAGGTGTCAGATAATATCAACTGAGCGAACAAGGGCCAGAAGAAAAGCGGCTAAGGAATCTAACCTATGTCAAGAGTGCGGGAAGAATAAGGCCAATAGCGGTGGATATAGGTGTGATGCGTGTATTAAATTAATGAGATTAAGAAAAGACCCTGTCAAGTGCCATACTGATGGATGTGACAATGAGCCTGCTTATAATCAGCATTATTGTAAAGACTGTTTAGAATTAAGAGAAGCCGCCAATCATGTTTGTAAGGTTTATTTTATTGAGTGTCCTGATTGCAACCAGCTATTCACTGCCAAAACTCGTGGAGCAAAGATATGTGACTACTGTCGTGTTATCCGTCAAAGAGTTTCAAACAGAGTTTCAAACAGAGATAGGCAAAGAAAAATAAAAGGATTAAAACTATTAACTAAAACATGCGCTTATTATCGTTGTAACAATACATTTCAGACATACAACAGTACAAAGACAACATGTAGTGAGTCTTGCAGTAAGAAGATGATGAAAAGGAACGACAATCAAAGGGAACGAATAAGGAAACATCCAAAGAGGCTTGGTGATAGGTATATTGAGAAGGTTGATCTAAAAGTATTATTTTATAGAGATGGTGGAAGGTGTCAGATATGCGGAAGGAAACTTAATCTTACAAGGTCAAACAATCATCCAATGCAGTCAACTATTGATCATATAATACCACTGGACCAACAAGGAGAGCATAGTTATAAAAATACTCAGCTTGCTTGTCGCCAATGTAACTCAATTAAAAGCAATGGTCATGCTCCAGGCGGTGATCAAATGAGGTTGTTTGGATGAATTATATAATAAAATCAATAGGTTATACCGGGGCGGGTCAAATCCGTGGGGACCTAACGAGTATGAGCGAACTTGCAGTCACAACATTAGTAAACCGTAAATTTAGACCCCAAAAGGTAGATAAAAATGAAAATAGCAAACCGGAAAATTGAAGACATCATCCCGTATGAAAAAAATCCCAGGAAAAATGATGGTGCAGTTGACAAAACCGCTATGTCTCTAAAAGAATACGGATGGCAGCAACCGATCGTCCTTGATAAAAAAGGGGTGATCATTGCGGGCCATACCAGATTAAAAGCCGCTAAAAAATTAGGTTTAAAAACCTGCCCTGTTGTCGTGGCTGAAAATTTAACCAAGGCTCAAGTGAAAGCCTACCGGATTGCGGATAATAAAACCAGTGAATTTGCAACATGGAATGATGAACTCTTAGGTGTTGAAATGCAGGACCTTCTTGATATGAATTTTGATATTGAGTTAACCGGGTTTGATGCCTCTGATTTTGATTTCGGAGACAAGAGCGGCTTAACGGATGATGATGCTGTGCCGGAAGTGCCGGAGGAACCTGTCATAAAACTTGGTGACTTGTGGTTGCTTGGTGAGCATCGGTTGTTGTGTGGTGACAGCACAGATATTAAACAGGTTGAACGGCTGATGGATGGGCAAAAGGCTGATATGGTTTTTACTGATCCGCCTTATGGGATGAATCTTGACACTGATTGGAGCGGGGCAAAATCTTCTTTAAAATTTGCAAAAGAAAAAAATGCCTTAGGTGGTAAAAAACATAAACAGGTTATTGGGGACCATGAAGATTTTACACCAGAATTAATTACCACTGTATTGGAAAATTTTAAATATTGTAAAGAGATTTTTCTTTGGGGTGCGGATTATTATTCTGAATATTTAACGGATAAAAACGATGGCAGTTGGGTTGTATGGGATAAGCGGTTAGATGAAAGTGCAGATAAAATGTATGGCTCAACATTTGAATTATGTTGGAGCAAATCACGACACAAAAGGATGATTGCCAGAATTAAATGGGCTGGAATATTTGGTACTGAAAAAGAATTTGACCACAAAAGACATCATCCCACACAAAAACCAATTTTGTTGGTCGAATGGTTCTTTGATTATTATAGTATAAAAAATAAAGTTAATATAGTTGACTTATATCTCGGTTCCGGCTCCACCCTGATAGCCTGTGAAAAAACCAACCGCAAATGTTACGGCATGGAATTGGATGAGCATTATTGCGATGTAATTATAAAACGATGGGAAGATTACACCGGCAAAAAAGCAATTTTAAAAAAGGATTGAACCATGGGAAAGCGTGGGCCAAAACCAGCAGGCCGAAAACTAAAAGTCATTAAACAGGCAAAACCAAGAAGGCCGAACCCGAAACCCGGAATGTCTAAAAATTCAAGGCGGATCTGGCTCTATATTGTCAAGGCATACCCTGTTGATCATTTTAAACCGCAGCACCATGAATTGTTAAGAATGTATTGCGATGCTTGCGCCATGCACAAAAA
>Ga0233447_1002622_pt1 | contig 12527 bp, 12 predicted proteins | sample SI_124_October20_3_FD_183014 | JGI IMG/M metagenome (GOLD analysis project Ga0233447, IMG submission 183014) | Seawater microbial communities from Saanich Inlet, British Columbia, Canada - SI_124_October2016_135_MG | ecosystem: Environmental > Aquatic > Marine > Inlet | place: Canada: British...
AGTACATTCTTCAAAGTGGGCTTTGTCACCCCACTTCTTGGCATCTTTACGCCTGTAGACCGGTTTGCCCGGCTCGACGCCTTTTCGTAGCGCCCCACGCACGACCTGAGAATTTGGGTTCTGGCTCTCTTCGTCAAGCACTAGAAACATTGTCTGGATGTCAGGAACATCCCGTTGAGAAAATGAAAATGTGGTTTGATAAACATCGTCATTTTTAATGATGATTAAAATTCCATTGGCGTCTTTAGCAATAGTCTTGGTCGCGGGTTTTCTACCTGTCAAAACAGGTAGAACATCCGGGTTGTGGCTGCTGAAGGACTGTCTGACGTCAGCGCCTATGGAACAAACTAGCCGGATTGCATAAGAGAGGATTTCTGGTTCATCGTAGTGACCGAAGGGAACGAAGATGAGACAGAAATCAGAAACACGTCAGACCGGGGCAGCCAAGGCAATCAAGGACATCCGCCGGGCAACACGCAAGCAATATTCAGCGGAAGAAAAGATCCGCATTGTGCTGGACGGATTACGTGGCGAAGAAACCATTGCCGAGCTTTGTCGTCGTGAAGGTATCGCGCAGAGCATTTATTACAAATGGTCGAAGGAGTTTCTTGAGGCTGGCAAGCGCCGACTTGCCGGTGATACGGCTCGGGCGGCCTCCACGGGCGAGGTAACGGCCCTGCGCCGTGAAACGCGTGACCTGAAGGAAGTCGTTGCCGAACAAACTTTGGAACTCCGGCTCCTTAAAAAAAGCATGATCGGGGATGGGGGCGACGACGAATGAGATATCCCGCATCCGAGAAACTTGAGATCATCCATCTCGTTGAGCAATCTTACCTGTCGATCAAACAGACGCTGGACAAATTGGGCATCCCCCGCACGACGTTCTATCGCTGGTACGATCGCTATCAGATCGGTGGGCCAGAGGCTCTGGAAGATCAACCGCCCAGACCGTCTCGGGTCTGGAACCGTATTCCTGATGACGTTCGCCAGCGCATCGTTGAGTTAGCTCTGGATGTGCCGGAGCTGTCTCCCCGCGAATTGGCGGTGCGCTTCACAGATACAGAAAAATACTTTGTCTCAGAGGCTTCCGTCTATCGCCTGCTCAAATCCCTTGATCTGATTACCAGTCCTGCGTTCATCGTCATCAAGGCCGCAAATGAGTTCAAAGACAAAACGACAGCCATCAATCAACTATGGCAGACCGACTTCACCTATCTGAAAGTCATTGGATGGGGCTGGATGTATCTGTCGACGATCCTCGATGATTACTCGCGTTATATCATCGCCTGGAAGCTGTGTACGACCATGAAGACGAGTGATGTGACAGAGACACTGGATCTCGCCTTACAGGCATCAGGCTGTGATCAGGCCCATGTCGTACACAAGCCAAGACTGCTATCGGACAATGGCTCCAGCTACGTCTCTGGAGAGCTGGCTGATTGGCTGGGTGATAAGAAAATGGGACATGTCAGGGGAGCGCCATATCACCCGCAAACACAGGGCAAGATCGAGCGATGGCATCAAACCCTGAAAAACCGCATCCTGCTGGAGAACTACTTCTTTCCAGCAGACCTAGAGGCGCAGATCGAGGCGTTCGTCGATCATTACAATCATCAACGATATCACGAGAGCATCAACAACCTCACGCCCGCAGACGTCTACTTCGGGCGCGGGCAGGCCATTTTAAAACAAAGAGAAAGGATTAAACGGAAAACCATGGAAGCCCGGCGCTTGCAATACCGCAAATACGCCGCTTAATATCTTGAACCAGATGAGCCAGATCCTCTCTTAGATCAGGCTGCCAGTTGTTCCAATTTATATGACGACGGACACAATTGACATATTCGGAAACAATCCAGATACTTTGAACGAGTATAAAGATAGCAAGGAATATTACTCTTTGAGGATTTGTCATGAACAACCTGTCAATCAAATATCGTATTATGCTCGTTGCGGTCGTCGCCATGCTGGGCATGATTGCAACTTCGGTAATGCTGTTACTGGACAAGAACGAGATCGCCACGGAAATGGCCCATTTGAACGAACTGGGTATTCTGGCACCTGTTGTCAGCGGTGTTGTTCATGAGATGCAAAAGGAACGTGGCATGTCTGCCGCATACATCGGCAGTAGTGGCAAGACGTTCGCCAACGAACTTCCGCAGCAAAGAAGTCTGACGGATTCCAAACGTACGGCATTAACAGAAGCGCTGGGCAAGCTCGATACAGCATCCTTTGGCGGCACTTTGACAGCAAAGATCAGTGCTGCGAATACAGCGCTGGGCCAGTTTGATACGGCGCGGCAAGGTGTAAGTGGATTGACGTCCAGTGTCGGACAAATGGCTGGTTACTACACGGGCACAATAGCCAAATTGCTTTCAGTCGTCGAAGAAATGGCAAACCTGAGCTCCGATGCAAATGTAACACGGGCCATTGCCGCCTATACCAACTTCCTGCAGGGCAAGGAACGTGCAGGAATTGAGCGCGCCATGGGTGCAAACGGCTTCGGGAAAGGGGAGTTCGCCTCTGCGGTATATATCAAGTTTACCAAACTGATTGGCCAACAGGAAATCCTGTTCTCCAATTTTAAACAATATGGCACTGCCCCCCAGGCAGACTTCTTCAAAACGACAATTACCGGACCATCTGTTGTTGAAGTTGCCCGCATGAGAAAGGTTGCCCTGGCCAGCAAGGAAACAGGAACGCTCGATAATATTGCCGGCAAACACTGGTTTGGAGAAATTACCAAAAAAATCAACCTGATGAAGACAGTTGAGGATCGTATTTCCAATGATCTTCTTGCTCTGACATCGGGCATTCAAGGTGCTGCCAGTTCATCTTTGATGTGGTTGGCAGGAATTGTGGCGGTGCTTGTCATCGGTATATCTGCGCTGGCCTGGTACATCATCACAGGGATTACAGGACCGGTTCAAAGCATGACGCAAGTCATGGCTGAGTTGGCCCAGGGCAACAACGATGTCGAGGTTCTTGCCCAGGATCAGGGAGACGAGATCGGTGAAATGGCACGTGCAGTACAGGTCTTTAAAGACAATGCCATCGAAAAAATTCGGCTTGAGGAAGAAGAGATGCGAGCCGCTGATACCCGCAAGAAACAGGAAGAAGCGGAGAGACAGCGAGAGAGCGAGGAGAATGCTGCCCGTGAAGCCAGTCAGAAACGCATGACCGAACTGACGGACGGCTTTGGCAACACTGTGGAAGAGGTTCTGGAAACTGTATCCGCACAGTCAACGCAGATGGAAGGGTCGGCTCGGTCCATGACCGAAATTGCCAAACGCACAGAGAGCGAGAGTGTAACCGTTGCATCAGCTGCCGAAGAAGCCACCGCAAGTGTTCAAACAGTTGCCAGTGCCGCGGAGGAGCTAAGCTCGTCGATCTCGGAAATCAGCCGTCAGGTTGTTCACTCATCAGATATATCCGCCAACGCTGTCAGCGCAGCAGAGAATACCAGCCAGACCATGAACGCGTTGGCAGAAGGAGCCGACAAGATCGGTGAGGTTGTTGAACTGATCAATGACATTGCCGAGCAGACAAACCTGCTGGCCCTGAATGCGACAATTGAAGCGGCGCGAGCCGGTGACGCTGGCAAGGGTTTTGCCGTCGTCGCATCCGAAGTGAAAAACCTCGCCTCACAGACCTCAAAGGCAACGGAGGATATCGGCAGTCAAATCTCCAATATCCAGTCGACAACCCAGGAAGCAGTAGCCGCAATCGAGGCCATCTCCGCCACGATTACCGAGATGAACGAGATCGCAACTAACATCTCGGCAGCTGTGGAAGAGCAAGGGGCCGCAACAAGTGAAATCAGCCGCAGTGTCCAGGAAGCTGCCAGTGGTACCCAGGAAGTTGCCCAGAGCATCGTCAAGGTGAAGGCAGGGTCCGAAGAAACCGGCGGGGCTGCAGGAGAAGTCCTAACCGCCTCCCGTGATCTGGCCGAACGCTTCAACACCTTGCGCTCCGAAGTCGAAGAGTTCCTGACAAATGTGAAAGCAGTTTAGGACTCTCGAAATGAAGACACTCCCGCAGACAGCGGTTGCTGTCTCGGGACGAAATCTCTCCCCTGGTCCTCAAATTGTATTTGGATCAGGGGGGCTGGAAATTGCCCAGGAATTTGCCGGAAATCTCCCGCAATCGAAGGAGGCTGCATGAACGACAACAGAAAAACTGACGGGGTCAGGGCTTCGGTCGAGTTTCAACGTCTGATTATCAGCCTGTTGAACAAGGGAGTAGACCCGTCTGCCGTTGCGTTCAGTGCCCTGGCCATAGGCGCAGGAATGATCGTTAAACAACAGGGTCACGAAGCTGCAGACGAAATCGTCAAAGGGATGATGAAGGAATCTCACGACGGAAAGATTGATTTGTTTTCTGCACTTCTCGCCGTCAGGGAGGATATGGACCTGACAGAGTTATAGCCATCGCTATTGCAATTGAGATCGGTAACAATGCCGGAAAAATGAATGTGATGGCCCGGGAAACGTCCAAGGAAATCTCTATTGAATATCAGAAGTCACAGATTCTGTTTCAGAACATCGTTCGTTTAATCGTCACACAAGAAGGAGTTAAGCTACTATGAGTCTCGACACACGTCGAAACATTGGGCGCCTGCTGAACCGGGATTTTTTTTACCTGCTTGTGCACTCTCCAGCCAATGGTTTGCAAGGAGCAACTCATGACTAAAACGATGTTGAGCCAAGAGGACGTTCAGCTGCTTCTTACGGACCCGTCTGGTCAAGTTCGAGTAGAGACTGCAACGAAGATTGCGACAAGCTATGGTGAAGGCAAACTGACCGAAGCTGAACGAAAATTGGCTGAAGAAATATTCGCTGTGATGGTTCAGGACGCGGAAGTCCGAGTACGGGAAACACTGGCCAGTCACCTTAAAGAAAGTCTGACGGTTCCACATGATGTAGCTCTGTCTCTTGCCAAAGATGTGGAGTCGGTCTCCCTGCCGGTACTTCGCTCGTCTGAAGTCCTGACAGATGCGGATTTAGTCACAATAATAGGGAATGCCGGTTCCGCAAAGCAAGTCGCGGTCGCTGGGCGATCTGTAGTTTCAGACCAAGTATCTTCAGCCTTGGTCGAAAGCGGGAGCGAGGAGGCGGTGACTACTCTCGTATCTAACGAGGGTGCGGTCCTTTCAGAAGTAACACTTCAGAAGGCGGTCGATACATTTGGCGACAAGGAACCCTTGCAGACAGCGATGGTCAAGCGGCCTGGATTACCGATCACTGTATCTGAAAGATTGGTAACTTTGGTTTCAGAGCACCTTCGTGACGAGCTTGTTACCAGACAGGAATTGAGTTCTTCTCTTGCCACGGATTTACTGCTGCAAACCCGTGAGCGGGCCACAATCAACCTTTCATCAGGAAGCTCTGAGGACGAATTAGTAAACCTGGTCCACCATATGAACGAAAACGACCGATTGACGGCATCAATCGTCCTGCGAGCTTTATGCATGGGAGACTTGGCATTCTTTGAAGCAGCGCTGGCAGAACTCTCGGGAGTTAGCCTGAAGAATTCACGAACACTAATTCACGACCCTGGGCAACTCGGTCTTAAACGGCTCTATGATAAGGCCGGTCTTCCGTCAGCACAATTTACTGCTGTACGGGCTGCAATTGATGCCACTCGTGAGACTGAATACGATGGTGGCGAGAATGATCGCGAACGATATTCACGGAGGATAATCGAACGCATTCTAACTCAATATGGAGACCTTGGTGTTGAATTCGAAGCTGATGACCTTGAGTACCTCCTGAATAAAATGAGCGATTTGCCAGGTGAGTATTCCAAAGATGTTTAGTATCAGTATATGCGTGGCGCATTTCGACTGCTTCATTATATCTTCCCACTGTCACGTCCAGCTACAAAATTAGAGGGTAGAATTATATGAAGACTTGCTTGATTGTCGACGATTCCAAAGTTATCCGAATGGTAGCCAGAAAAATCCTGCATGAACTTGATTTCGAAACTGACGAAGCCGTGAATGGCAAGGATGCTCTGGAGTACTGCACGAAATCCTTGCCAGATGCCATACTTCTCGATTGGAACATGCCTGTCATGGACGGGATGGAATTCCTCCTTGCACTCCGGCAGTTGCCCGACGGCGAACAACCAGTGGTCATCTTTTGTACTACCGAAAACGACATGGAACATATTCAGCGTGCTATCGAATCAGGAGCCAATGAATACATCATGAAGCCCTTTGACAGCGAGATTATTCAAGCCAAATTTACTCAAGTCGGCTTGTTGTAATTCGGAAAGAAAATCGGTGTGGATATCAACATCGATTCATATCTGAAGAAATCCAGGGTCATCAGGCAAGCACCGGAGAAGTTAAAACCGATGAAGCCGTATACGACAATGTCATTGCCGAACGATTGAATCGGCTGAATGAAGTTCAAGATCACAAAGATGGAACCATGAGCCCAGATGATTTCGAGTTTATCAGCGAAATACTGAAAGAGCGGTCAGGGCTGGTTTTAACCACCAACAAAATGTATCTCCTGGAGAGCAGGTTACTGCCTGTGGCGAGAAACCAGGGAATTGACAGTATTGATGATCTTGTCGCAGAGATACGTCGAAAAAAAGACCCAGCCTTAATCGTCAAAGTCACCGAGGCAATGACGACCAACGAATCCTTCTTTTTTCGTGATAACCATCCGTTCGAAACATTCACCAACGAGGTTTTGCCAAAAATTCTTGAAAAACGAGCAAGCCAGAAGTCCTTCAAAATTTGGTGTGCTGCTGCTTCCAGTGGACAAGAACCGTATTCACTGGCGATGTCTATATTGGAGCAGGAAAGAAAACTAAGTGGATGGCGATACGATATTGTTGGCACCGACATTTCTCACGATATTCTCGCCAAAGCGAAAGCCGGTACTTACTTCCCAATTTGAGGTACAACGCGGCATGCCAACCACTTTATTGGTCAAGTACTTTGAAAAAAATGCTGAACAATGGGAACTCAAACCCGAAGTCCGCAAGCTGGTAAATTTCAAATATTTCAACTTGTTGGAAAACCCTGGCCCGTTAGGCAGATTTGATATCGTATTTTGCCGCAACGTATTGATCTATTTTGACCAACAGACAAAAGGTAAGGTTTTAGATGGTATTTCGAAAATAATGTCGGATGATGGTGTGTTGTTCCTTGGAGGTGCAGAAACAGTGCTCGGTGTATCTGATGCTTTCAAGGCTATTCCCGGCCAACGCGGCGTTTACGGTTTGACCCGGAATGGCTAATTCAGCCAGTTGTTGGTTTCTATCGAAATCTGCTAATCGCCCGTCTATGTTGAGATGGTGATTGCACATGATGGGCCGATTGCCTTCAGCCGTTAATCACGGTATCTTCACTGCAGAGTATGTCGGAAATTTGAAGAGCTTTTTGATGTTCCGGAGTTAGTTGAGGCGCTGTAGGTTGCGCGGGGCAAATCTGTCACGTGGGTTCGGTCACTTGGAATATGATTATTCAGTGATGTTGCGGAAAATGACTGTGATGGGTCAAAGTATTGAGGAGGGAAATTGGTGAGAAGAGGTATCGTAGCATTTTTGGTAGCGGGGACAGTTGCAATCGCCTCAGCTAGCTGGTGGTCATTCTCGCTGGTGAAGAAAGAAATTGAAACGTCAGTCGCTGGCTCGCTGCAAACTACCTTGGAAATTACGCAGCAGGCTCTGAAATCCTGGATTGAAGAGAATACACATACAGTGAACGCCACGGCCAATTCCCCACAGGTAATCCATTTGGCTGAACAACTACTAAAGACCCCGCGAACTCCGCAGCACCTATTGGCGTCTTCCTCCCAAGAAAGAGTTAGAAATCTTCTTCGCCCTGTTCTAGCATCTCACGAGCTTCGAGGCTTTTTCCTGATCGCACCTGACAATATAAGTCTTGCGTCAACGCGCGATTCAAATACTGGAACGGTAAATCTACTCGCAAAACAACCTAGGCTCCTTCAAGAACTCTGGAATGGAAAATCTATTGTTTCGCGTCCTCAACAATCTGATGTTCCGCTTGAAGATGCGTCGGGGGTTCTAACGCCCAAATATCCTACGATGTTCATGGGTGCACCTGTCAAAAATGCCAGGAACCAGGTCATTGCCTTGCTGACAATGAGAATTGATCCGAAACTTGATTTCACCAAAGTTCTTCAACGAGGTCGAATTGGGGCCAGTGGGGAAACTTATGCTTTCAATAAGGATGGTGTGTTGATCAGCAACAGCCGCTTCGATGAACAGTTGAAAAAAGCAGAGATAATCGGGCCAACTGAAAACAGCATACTGAATGTTCGTCTGCTGGTTCCAACAAAAATATCACTTCAGAAATCATCGACCGGTAAAGCTGAAAGAAGTAAATTGCCAACACGAATGGCGGCTTCAGCATTAACTGGTAAGAGTGGTATTAGCCTCCAAAGTTACTTGGATTATAGGGGGGTAAATGTTGTAGGTGCGTGGGCCTGGGATCCCGAAATGGGGATGGGATTAGCTACCGAACAAGATGCTGATGAAGCCTTCAGAGCGCTACGGTCAACTGGATACATTCTGGCCATTTTCACTTCATTCATCTTATCTGGATTCTTTGCCATAGTATTGTTTTCCGAGTCGCAGCGAAAAAAATTGGTTAAGGAAATCGAAGGACGCAAGGCGAGCGAAAAGTCACTTCAAAAACTTTCTATCGCTGTTGATCAAAGTCCAGCATCGGTAGTGATTACCGACCTCGAGGGATCTATCGAGTACGTCAATCCGATGTTTTCAAAAGTAACGGAGTATTCATCCTCTGAGGCGATTGGAAATAATCCCCGTATCCTGCAGTCAGGAAAGATCCCACCGGAGACTTACGAGGATATGTGGGCTCAATTGACCGCAGGCCGACCATGGAGTGGTGAACTCATCAACAAGAAAAAAGGCGGAGAAGAATACACGGAGTTTGCAACAATCGCCCCTATAGTGAACGAATACGGTGTAACAACCAACTACGTAGCGGTGAAGGAAGATATTACAGAACGTAAGGCTACAGAAGAGGCGTTGCGTCGATCACAAAAGATGGATGCGATCGGAGAGTTAACAGGTGGACTAGCGCACGATTTCAATAACTTGCTCGGAATCATCGTCGGCAACCTGGACCTTGTGACCAGAAAACTTGAACCTGGATCCAGACAGCAAGAGCAACTTGAATCAGCTCAAAATGCCGCTCTTCGCGGAGCTGAATTAACCCGTCGTCTTCTCAATTTCTCAAGGCAGTCTCCTCAAGCACACAGTCCTATTGATGTAAACGGGATTTTGGCCGGCGTTGAAAAATTGGTCAGCAAATCACTTACATCCGCATTTTCGATTGAACTCTCATTGAGTGACGACTTGTGGATGTCGGAGATTGACCCTGGCGACCTTGAAGATGCAATCATCAACTTGTCTCTCAATGCGCGAGACGCCATGCAATCCGGCGGAAGGGTAATTATAGAAACGAGGAATACAATATTGGATAAAAGTACTGCCGGGTTAAAAACGGAAATCGAGCCGGGTGACTTCGTGGAGATTGCTGTAAGTGACACAGGCTCAGGCATGTCAAAAGAGGTATCCGATAAGGTGTTTGAACCATTCTTTTCGACGAAGGAAAAAGGAAAGGGAACAGGGCTCGGCTTGTCGATGGTTCACGGTTTCGTTCAGAGGATCAATGGGCACATCTCTGTCTACTCCGAGGAAGGGATCGGTACGACCTTTCGGATCTACTTGCCACGTGCCCAAGCTGGATCTGAAAGATCAAAGCAAAAAGTCGAAGATACCAGGTCAGCACCTGTTGGCACTGAGACTATCCTCATTGTTGATGACGAGAAGGAACTGGCGACCATAGCAGACAGTATCCTCAGTGATCTTGGGTATACAACTCGATGCGCGAACAGCGGGGATGAAGCGTTGGAAATCCTTGAGAATAATGATGGTATCGACCTTGTGTTCTCGGACGTTGTCATGCCCGGATTTATGGGTGGATTTGATTTGGCGGAAGCCACTTCAATCCGATATCCAGGAATCAAGGTACTGTTGACTTCAGGATTCACCGGGAAGATGAAGATTTCGGAGGCTTCTAAAAAATGGGAAGAGAAACTGCTTGTAAAACCCTACAGGGATATTGAATTGGCTCTGCGAGTTCGACAAACACTGGATGAGAAGGGTTGAGACGTGACTTCCAAAAAACTTCTTGTCGTTGACGACGAAATCGGTTTTGCAAAATTTGTTGAGGGGGTTGCAGAGGATCTGGATTTTGATGTTCTGCTGACCGACGACCCCCTGGAGTTTGGGAATCTTTATTCCAATGATATTGATATTGTCGTCCTCGACCTTTTCATGCCTAACACAGATGGAATTGAATTGCTCAGGTTCCTTTCCGACAATAAAAGCAAAGCATCAGTAATTCTGATGAGTGGAAAGGATGCGGGGGTCCTGCACACAGCTCAGGAACTTGCATTGGAGCAAGGCGTCAAAGTACTGGGTGTGCTTCAAAAGCCGTTCAGATCTGAAGACCTGGAGAAGGTGCTCAACAAATTTGAGAAGGTTTCTGCTAAATCAGCTCCTAACTCTGATAACGGCGGGTTGCCTTCACTAGATGAACTTAAACAGGCCATTATTGACAAAGAGCTGTTTTTACACTTTCAGCCGCAGGTCGAAATCAGAAGTCGTAAAGTTGTGGGTGTGGAAGCCTTGGCTCGTTGGAGCCACAGAGACAAAGGCATGATACCTCCAAGCTACTTTATCCCGCTTGCCGAGGAAAACGACCTGATGCATAACATCACGTTCGCTACCGCGACAAAGGCAATCCAGCAACAAGGCATATGGAAAGAACAAGGAACAAACCTTCGAGTATCAATAAACATGTCGCCAAAGTCGCTCTATAATTTGAATGTGCCCGAGGACTTCGAGACTTATGCCAAGGAGGCCAACGCCGACATATCAAAGATAATGATTGAAGTTACGGAAACTGCCCTGATGGCAGATGTCGCGCGGTATATGGACATACTTGTGCGGCTAAGAATGAAGGGCTTTGGACTTTCTATCGATGATTTCGGCACAGGATACTCATCTCTCCAGCAACTCGTCCGCGTGCCTTTTACAGAGCTAAAGGTTGATCAGGCATTTGTTCGAAAACTGACGACAGACACTGAATGTCGGACAATTACCAAAATTTCAATCCTTCTGGCTCATGAACTTGGAATGTCTGTAGTTGCTGAGGGCATTGAGACTGAAGCTGATTGGAATATTCTTGACGAATTAGAGTGTGACGAAGGACAAGGGTACTGGATGGGGAAACCCATGCCAGCTGAGGATATTCCTGCGTGGATAACTCGTTGGAAAAATAGATGACATGGGAATCTGCACATATCCGATGGGCAACAACAAGTTTTGGTCGGAGGTCCGTTCCGGGTCAACAATCACCGTGTTGAGCGACGGCAGATCAATTCTGCTTGACCCCACTTAACGGACATTCAGCACAAAAACGTCTGTTTATCTTACACTTCATACTTCAGGTCTGACGAGTGACGTTTAACAGAGGCCGAGCGATAAGTTTTCAGTCCATCCTTCGGATAGGGATTGTACCGCGCCTTTCACCCCAGTACCCTTGTTAAAACATCCTGTACAGGAGAGATATTTTGACCAACCTAAGGCAACAGATCAGTACTGAAGAGTGGGGTGCCCGCACAGACTTGGCGGCGTTCTTTCGACTTGTTGCGGGCTATGGGTGGGATGATTTGCTTTTAGCCCATATTTCTGCACGATTGCCAGACGGATCAGGATATTTGGTAAATCCCTATGGTCAGATATTTTCTGAAGTTACCGCGTCGAGCATCCTGAAGGTTGATTTTTTCGGCCATAGGCAAATGCCCAGCGACTTTGAAATCAGCCCCGAAGCCAATGTGATTCATGGCGCAATCCTTGAGTCCCGGCCCGATATCAACTGTGTTGCACATATTCATACCGTTGCCGGAACAGCCGTATCCAGTCAAGAGAACGGATTGCTGAACATATCGCAACAATCGATGATAGTGCATATGTCTCTGGCCTATCATGACTATCAGGGTGTGGTACTTGATCCGGCTGAGGGCCCCGATCTGCAAAAAAGCCTCGGCGACAAACAGCATATGATCATGCGGAACCATGGTCTTCTGGCTGTCGGGGCAACGGTGGGAAAGGCATTTTACGCACTCTACAATCTACAACGATCTTGTGAAATGCAGGTCGCCTCCCAAGGCAACGATGTCCATCTCATCACGATCACCGACGCCATCATGGAACGCACCCGAAAAATGTTCGGCGGCCACAATGTGAGAAACCCCGAAACAAAAGACCTTCTATGGGAAGCCAAACTTCGCGAACTTCGCCAAACAAGTCCAGATTTTGAAAATTAGGAAGGCAGCAATCTTTTGCAGTCGAGGGTGTTCAGAATTCCGTGTCACTGGCATAGTTTAAATATCCAACACGTCGTCTAATCTGCCTTCAAAATAGATTGAGAGTTGGGACAATGTCAA
>Ga0233447_1002628_pt1 | contig 12514 bp, 9 predicted proteins | sample SI_124_October20_3_FD_183014 | JGI IMG/M metagenome (GOLD analysis project Ga0233447, IMG submission 183014) | Seawater microbial communities from Saanich Inlet, British Columbia, Canada - SI_124_October2016_135_MG | ecosystem: Environmental > Aquatic > Marine > Inlet | place: Canada: British...
ATTTTTTTCTTTTTTATTTAATTTATCGTTATTTTCATTAATGGCACAAACAATAGCAACTCCTACTAAAAACAAAAATGCAATTGCTAAATAAGGGTGTATAAATTCATACATCATATAGACTACAAATAATATGAATAAAACACCTGTTATTTTTTCTTTCATTTTTTGTACCTTTTTTTAAAATTGTATCAGAACATTTACTCAAACGCCAATCTTGTTATTTGGAATGATCGATTCTTGGTTTCAATTATAATTCTAATGAGTAAAAATTAAAAGTTTTAAGATATAATTTCAGAATAATGTGGTGACACTTTGGTACCACTATTTACTAGAGTCTAGAAGATATGGAATGTATTTGTTATGTTAAGGTATCGTATTTATGGGATTCAGTAGTATTTGGATAGATACTCAATAATTTCCAGTATCTAGAGCCACTTTTAGCAAACTTATTCTTCAAATACCCCAAATCCACCATTTGGAAAACTTAATTTTTCAATTGCTTCTTTTAAATTTTCAGCTTCAAATCCTTTCCCATATCTTCCAAAAGTTTGCCCTTTTTTAGCGTGACCCATTAACTGAGCAATAATATTTTCTTCCACCATGCTGTTTTGTAATTTTGTAGCGAATGTATGACGAAAACTATAAAGAACTTTTTTAGAACTATAGTTAATATTTTTGTTAATAAATTCATTACCCCATCTTGATAGATAATCAGCGGTGTAATTTTTTTGCAGTTCAGGTAATTCATCGACAATTCCAAGTCTAATCAGATGAGAGTGTATAGGGATTAATCTATGCCTTGCCATAGTTTTTAACTTCAGATTTGAACTTCTTAAATCAAAACACTTTATTCCATCAACGGTTGAAATTTTAGCTTGTTTTAATTCACTAATAATCATCCCTGTATAAAAAAGTGTTTGATGAAACAGTTTCATATCGCTGTTATCATTTAATGCAATCATTTTTTTAAGCTCTTCATCACTAAAGGTCTCTCTTTCATCTTTAGCGTTACCTTTTTTCTTCATACTTAAATCGACACTTGGGTTAAATTCTAAGTATCCATATTTTAAAGCAAAACTAAAAAGTGACATAATCCACTTTAGATAATCGTTTTGTGTTTTAAATGAGATTACTTCTTCATCTTTAATATTCATGGTAATAATTTTTGAGAGCTTATGTTTTCTGTATTTTTGAATATTTCTTCTTGGAAGCCCCTGCACCACTTCTCTTAATTCTAATAATTTTTCTCTATCAATACTTTTTATTGCTGTTTTTTTATCAATCAGACCAAATAAAATATCTTTAAAAAAAGATTTGTACCCATTTACTTTAACCTCTGAAGTAGTTGAGGGAATATTTTTAATATACATGGTACAAATTTCTTCTAAGGATTTACTATTTAAAGACTCCTGAGAGCTTAAAATTTCATTTTCAGTAGTATGTACTGTTGTAGAGTTCATTACCTCTACAACGCTTTTATGAGAACTATTTGAATTGTTATCAGATTTAGATAATATTTTTTCCAAATATTCATCTACAAGTGATTTTTCTTGTTCAGTTGAAAAAATTCCTAATTTTAAAGTCTGTAACAATTTTTGTGTTTCAGATGTTAAAAGTGAGCATAATTTTCTTGCTTCATTATAAGATTTTGTTTTGAGTGATTTAATAATTTCTGTTTGGTTAAAGTAACACCGAAAATCTTTGGGAACCTTAATTCTAAAGCTATAATATCCGTAATTATTCTTTGATAAATATTTCATAAGTGTAGTGTTTTGTGTAGTAGTTTCTAAATAAGCTGAAGCTATCTTTGTTTTTATTTTTTAAAAGTCAAGGAAAGTTAGTAAAATAGGGAAGTTTTAATGGTGCGCCCGACATGATTCGAACATGTGACCGCTGGTACCGCAAACCAGTGCTCTATCCAGCTGAGCTACGAGCGCACACCATCTCTGTTTAAGAGGTTGAAATTATAGCATCTAATCATTAAAGTAAGTTTAAATTAAATACTATTTAGATAATTTTTTAACTTTTAATGCAAATTCAACTTCTGGAGTTGGAATTCTCAACTCTTTTGCAATATTTTCTACGCTAATACCTTGTTGATATAATCCGATGACTTTATCATTATCCATGGTTTGAATAGGCGATGGCATACTTAATGTTCGCATGTTATTTTCTAAAAGTATCATTCTACGCTCTAAATCTTCTTGTAAGAAATGAACACTCTGTTCTATTTCAAATACAGATTCAGCTAATGGTGCAGAGGCATTTGCAATACCTGATTTAAGTTCGGTACCAAAATCACGCTCGTGTTCTGTTGTTAATCCAGTTTGAAGTTCTGAGATTTGCCCTAATATTCTTTTTTCTACATTATAGCTTTCACGATTTGCATTTTCTATTGCTGTAGCAAGAAGACGTATTTTTTTAGTGTATTGTGCATCTTTTACAATAATATAATAAATAAGAGCCAAAATACTTAACCCTAAAAATGCTTCAATATAAATAGATTCTATTATCATTTCACAATCTCTTTTTCATTTCTTTTTGCCCGTATTAAGATACGCTCTTGTGCGGTTAAATATGATGCCCACTCTTTAATATCATGTTCATGCATTTTTACAATTTTTACTAAGTTAGGCTCAATTGCTTCAAAAATTACAGGCACGTCACGTTTAGGATGAACTAACATCTCAATACGTGTATAATACATTTTCCCTATTTCAAAAACATTTTCATTTGTTGTAAAATTTTCAAATCCAATAGCATCAATTTCACCGCTAAAACGAAGAGATTCACGTATTGGTTTTTCATTTTTGATTATTTTCTCTAAACCATCTATTTTACGATGTAACTCAATTAATAAGTTAAGTAAAACGGGATCACTTTCAGAAGTTTCACCACGAGCTCGTGCTCCTTTTAGCCATTGACCAATAGGATCTTCATCATTTTGAGACAACTTATGGTATTCATGTTCAAAGAGTTCAGGATTAAAATCCAATTCATCATATACAAATGTTAATGCAGCTTTAACAAGTCTCATACTACACTCCGATCAATAATTATCATGATAAGAAAAATAATACCTAAATACCCGTTCACCGTAAAAAATGCTCTATCAATTTTAGTAAAATCTTTGCGAACTAAATAGTGTTCATAGGTTAGCATTAACGCTGAAAAAACGACTGCCATCCATGCATAAAATCCAAGTTCTGCACAAGAAATAAAAAATGCCCAAAAAAGTACTGTTAGTGTATGAAAAATTACTGATATAAACAGTGTCGCTTCAACGCCATATTTTGAAGGAATAGAGTGTAAATCATTCTCTTTATCATATTCTATATCTTGTAAAGAGTATAAAAGGTCAAACCCAGCTACCCAAAACATAACACCAAAACTAAGAAGTAATGACCAGATAGGAATACTTTGTTGTACAGCAATAACGCCAGCAACAGGCGCTAAACCTAAAGATATACCTAAAACTATATGCGCCATTGAACTAAAACGCTTAAAATAGGAATAACTAGCAAGCACAATCAAAATAGGTACCGAAAGTTTAAACGCAAGAGGATTTACAACATAAGAGACAATAATAAAGGCTAAAGCATTTACAGCTGAAAAAATCAATATTGAACTTGCATCTAAACGTCCGTCTACACTTGGACGATTTTTTGTACGCTCGTTTTGGGAATCAAAAGCACGATCAGCAAACCTATTCACACCCATGGCAAAATTACGAGCACTTATGGCAGCAAGTGCACCTAATACGAGGAGTTTAAATCCAAACCAACCATTAGCAGAAACTACCATAGCTATAAATATAAATGGTAGTGAAAAAATAGAGTGTTGAAACATCACCAATTCATTAAAGTCTTTTAATTTGTTAATAATTTTATCCAAATATATTCCTAGTTATAAATAATTGTAATTTTTTTCATATTTTAGCAGATTATCATATAATACCAAAATGAAAAGTAATGAGCACTAAATGAAAGAAATCGCAATAATCGGACCCACTGCATCAGGAAAGAGTGACTTAGCTTTAGAATATGCACTAAAATCAAATGCTGTTATCCTCTCTATAGACTCATTAAGTATCTATAAAGAGATTGATATTGCCTCTGCAAAGCCATCTAAAGATGAATTATCACAAGTTAAACATTTTGGTATTAACCTACTAAATCCTAAAGAAGCATTTAGTGTTTCACAATTTATTAGCCTTTATCATGATACAAAAGCCTACGCTACTTATCATGGTAAAAACCTCGTTATTGTTGGGGGTAGTAGTTTTTATCTGAAATCGCTTCAGACAGGACTTTCAGAACTGCCTCTTATCACTCAAGACGTTAAAGATGAAGCTAAAAAACTTTTATATGATGTCAAATCAGTTTATCATTTATTACAAAAAATTGATCCGCTAAGTGTTCAAAATATCTCTTATCATGATAAGTATCGTTTAGAAAAATTACTGCTAATTTATTTGGCAACTAACGAAGCACCATCACTCTGGTTTTTAAAACATCCACCACAAGGAATCTCTAAAGATTTAGCCATTTACAATATTGATGTCTCACGTGATATCTTAAAAAAGAGAATTAAAACAAGAACCAAAAAGATGGTGACAATGGGACTTGTTGATGAAATTTGCTATTTAGAAAAAAAGTATACAAGAGCACCAAATAGTATGAAAGCAATTGGGGTCATTGAAGTGCTAAAGTATCTTGATGGTTTTTGTAATGAATCTATCATGATAGAAGATATTATCATGCATACCGCACAACTTGCCAAACGACAACAAACATTCAACCGTACACAATTTGGAGATATTACAAGCTTAGAACTAACGCTACTTAGAGAAACTCTAATGCATCTTTAGAAAGTTTTGCCCAAGCAGAATTTTCATCTTCACGAATACTATCTTCGTAAGCTTCTTTAGCCTTATTATTCTCTTTGTTTTTTTGATAATACGAGCCTAAAAGATAACTTTTACGTGATCTCTTTTTAGGTTTTAAAGATTGTGCATCTAAATAATGTAATATCTCTATTGCCTTAGTTATATTATTATTGTCATGATACGCTTTTGCCAACGTAAATTCAATATATGGTGATTGAGTATGTGTCTTACTTTTTTCTTGTAGCATTACTACTTTTGAAGCGTTGTTAATAATAATTGTATTATCTTTTCTACGAACTCCCAAAGTTAGAAGTTGCGTATATCTCTCTATATCTTCAAAAACCACACCAAAATTATTTTCTAAAATTTTAGCCGTTTCTATCATCTTCTCTTCAGAATTTTGTCGTTGATATGAATCAAAAAGAATTCTAATAATGGAAGTAAACTTTTTCTGATTTAATGTTTTTGAAAGCGTAAGTACTTCTTTGGAAGCTTTTATAGCATCTAAGTAATTCCCTGTCTCAAAATCTACACGGGCATATCTATCAAGCCATATAAGACGTGTAAGCATATCACTATCTTTTAAATAGGGTTGTGCTATCTCTTTGGCAAAACTAAAGTTTCCTGAGCTCCTAGAACACTCAAATAACCCACTATCAAATTCACGTGTTAAAGTAACATTATATTCATTTGAAAGGGTAACTACCTTCATACACTTGCGTTCATTTAGTGCTTTTTGCATGATAGCTGTTGCTGCACTATTAACAATAAACTCAATGTCATTAAATTCATCTTGATTTAATGCTCTTAATTCAAATCTCAACTCCAAAACATTTTTAAACTCTTTATCTTCTAAATAAAGTTTTGCTTTTTTATATAGTGCTTGATTTGCAATACTATCACCACGATACTGCTCAATAAGTTGATTATATTGTGCGAGTTTTACACTACTGTTTTCATCGCCTTTTTCAAAGAAAAGAGAATCTTTTTTCTCTTGAATTTCATCTGAATAAGTTCCATATTTAAACTCTTCTAAATAACGATTTAGTGCTAAAACAGCTTCATCATTTCGATCTGCATCTGCTAAAAAGTAAGCATAAGATTTTAAAGTATCTTCATAAATATCATGTCCTGGTGTCATTTCTAATAAAATTGCTGCAGCAATATTAGCTGCTGTGTCATAATCTTGAAAATCTGTCATTGCTCGCATCATACTAACTGATGGTGTTATATGTCTATAAAAATAATCAGGATTTCCTTTTAAAATAATATCAATATTTTTCTTCGCACCTTTTTTATCTGCTTTTTCAAGGTATACTTGAGCTAAACGGTAGGCAGCCATTGAAGCTATCTCTAAATTAGCAGTATTATATAGTGCCTGAGTATAAAACTTAATCGCTTTTGTATTATCGCCTGATGATTGTAACTGTTCGCCTTTATAAATTAAACCTTTATAGACATAATCAGTATTTTTATGCTCATTAAAAAGTCTGTCATAAAAATAATCAGCATCAATAAAAAGGCCAATTTTTGAGTACGAATGAGAAACTTTTAACAACACTTCTGCCATATGATCATCTGATGAATATAAACGCATAAAAATTTTTGCGACATCAATAACATTTTCATACTCTTCAAGTTCATGTAATGTTCGTATTTGATACAAAATAAGTTCACTCATAAACATGGTATCTGGGTACTCTTCAATAACTTCATCAATTAGTGCTAAAGCACGGTTATACTGTTTTTGTTCATAATGATTTTTTATTTTCATATATTCACTAACATCTTCAACATCACCGAGAGTGATAGGGTTCCCTTTTAAATCTAAGCCCCCTACAAATGGCAACTCTTTTTTAACAAAAGTAATAGGAAAATTTATAGATGTTTCACTCACTTTTTGATTAGATCTGCTTGCATCTTCTAGAAATGGAATACTATCGTTATAACCAACCATTAACCACTCTTTTGAGCGTTGAGTATCTGCTTTAAAAAGAGTTTTATCTACTTTAAAATCGAAAATTTGAGCATATAACTTCATTTTTTTACGAGGTCTTATAATAATAAAATAGTTCATATCTTTTATTTGTGTTCTAATATCAAAAAAGTCATTATCAAGTTTTTTAAATACTTTAATTGGTTGATGTTCAAACGCACAGATTACTTCAACATACATACCAAAATCATCAATCTGTTCTTCACATAAAAAAGGCTTGTCATGTTTAAGGTGCAGCGTTGAGAATTTCTGTTTATTTTCTTTACCTGCTTGCATAGAAAGTTCTAAAGCATTAAGTGAAGTCGAGAAAATAAAAAGAAAGAAAAAAGGAAAAAGAAAAAAAGAAAAAAAGTTAGTTTGTGAGAAGTTAAATTTTATCATATTAACTTCTCACATTTTTTGGTGATACTAGAATAAGTTTCTAGTATCCACTGTTATATACAAATGTCGTAATCACTTCAAGAAGTGGATCAACAGCAATAACTGAAAAGATTGTAGCAACAGCTGCAAGACCAATCATTGTTTTTAATGAAAGTGACGCATTAACCATGTAATCTTGACCATTGTTAATTGGTTCTCTCATAAACATATATACAATTAGTTTTAAATAGTAATACGCTGCAATTGCAGAGTTAAGCGCCATAATTAAAGCAAGTACAGTGTACCCACCACTAACAGCAGCACCTAACATATACATTTTACCCCAGAACAGACCAAATGGTGGAAGACCTGCAAGACTTAACATAAACAGACCCATCATCATAGCCGCCATTGGCATTGTTTTAATCATACCTGAGAACTTCTCAAAAGGATGATCTGAACTTTGACCTGCTGGAAGTTCTTTTTGACGAGAAACCCATAACATAGCAAAAGCACCAAGGTTAGTAAAACTAAATAAAATCCAGTACAAAAAGAGTGCTGTATTGGCTTGAGTTGTACCAATTAAAATCGCTGCCATTACAAAACCAGCATGTGAAATTGAACTGTATGCAAGCATGCGTTTAACGTCTGATTGAACCAGTGCCCAAATATTAGCAGCAGTCATTGTAATTACAACAAATACATAAAGTACTACTTCTAACCACACAACGCCTGAGTTAATTAACATCTCAAAAAGACGCATAACAACAACAAACCCAGCAATTTTAGGAACAATTGACATATATCCTGCTAGTGCAGCAGATGAACCTTCATAAACATCTGGTGTCCACGTATGAAATGGAACCATTGAAAGTTTAAATCCAAACGCAGCTAACATAAATACAGTACCAACTAATACAAATGCAATGTTATCATTTCCAGTTGCAGAGATAACCGCTGAAATTTGATTAATTTCTACAGAACCGGAAACAGCATAAAAAACCATTGCACCAAAAGCGTAGAAACCAGCTGCTAATGCACCCATAGTAAAGTATTTTACTGCTGCTTCAAATGATTTTGAACGGTTATGTAAAGCAATTAATGTATAAAGTGCTAAAGACGCTGTCTCAAGTCCAACAAAAATTAGAATTAAATTATCACTTGCTACCATAAATTGGAAGCCAGCAATCATAAATAGAAATAGTGCAAAGAATTCAGGATATGAAAACTCATGGAAACGTTTTGAAGTCAAAGCCAACGGAATAAATAACATTGAACCACCAACAATTACAATTTGTGCAAGAATTGACAATCCATCCATTAACATAACATCAAAGAAACCTAATACCGTACCATTTTCAGTAAAAACACCAGCCCAATCAATTAATGAACCTAAGTCTAAAAGTAAAACTAAAAGCGATAACATTACATAAAGTGATTTATCTAAATTTGACTTTAGTAAATCAATAGTAATAATTCCTAACGCACCAATAATTGCAATTAACATTGGTGTTAGCGTCATTATATTTAATGACGCGAGTGATACATTTACAGGTTCTAACATTAGTGTGCCTCCCCATGAGAAATAGTATGACCTTGTTTAATTTCACGAACATTAGGAATTTTTGCTTTTGCATCTTCCGTAATGGCTTTATCGTGCATTAATTGAACAATAGATTCAACCGAATTGTTAATTGGTTCTAAAACTGGCTTAGGATATATACCCAACCAAATAGTAATAATTGTTAATGGGATAAGACCCATATATTCAGTTTTATTTAAATCTTTAAGTTTTTTGTTTTCATCAATAGTTACTTCACCAAAAAACATCTTTTTGTAAGCAGCTAACATATAGATAGCTCCAACAATAATTGCAAGACCAGCAAGTAATGTTAACATGTGAGATTGCTGATAAAAACCTAGTAAACTTAAAAACTCTCCTACAAAGTTAATTGTTAATGGCATACCAACAGAAGCCATCATCATAATTCCAAAAACAGTAGCATAACGAGGCATAACTGAAGCTAAGCCACCAAACTGATCCATCATTTTAGTATGACGTCTATCATAAATTACACCAACTAGTAAAAATAGAGCCCCTGATACAACACCATGAGCAATCATTAAAAAGATTGAACCTGAGATTCCTTCAACATTCAGAGCAAAAGTTCCTAAAATAATAACACCCATATGTGATACAGAAGAGTATGCAACAACTTGTTTAACATCTTCTTGAGCATATGCAACCATGGCAGTATAAACTATCATGATAATTGCGATAACAGCAATCGGAAACATAAAGAATGCTGATGCATCAGGAAATAGTGGCAGTGAAAAACGTACAAATGCATACGTTCCCATTTTTAGTAAAATTGCCGCTAATATTACCGAACCAATAGTTGGTGCTTGACCGTGAGCATATGGCAACCATGTATGGAATGGAAACATTGGAACTTTAATAGCAAAACCAAAGAAGAATGCTACAAACAACCATAACTGAAAGGACTCAGGCAAAATCAGACGGTACCACTCTAAAATTGAGAAACTCCAGTTTCCTGTTGCTTCATGGTAAAAGTACGCCATAAAAAGCATACCAATTAACATTACCAATGACCCTGCAAATGTATATAAAAAGAATTTAACTGACGCATAAATTCTTTTTGGTCCACCCCATGCTCCAATGATATATAACATTGGAACTAAAGAAAGTTCCCAAAATACATAAAATAAAATAGCATCAAGTGCTGCAAATACACCTATCATTGTCATTTCTAAAAATAGAAGTGTAATGATTAGCTCTTTAACACGACGTGTCTCCGTAAGTGAAACAATACCAAGTAAAGTAAAAAATGCAGACAATACAATAATGAAAAGTGAAATACCATCAATACCTAAAAGGTATGAAATTCCAAACTGCTCAATTAAAGAAAACTCTTCCATAAATTGCATACCCGATACACCAGCATCGTAGGCATACCATAACCATAAAGATAGAGCAAACTCAATTGTAGCTACAGTTATACCATAAGCGCGAAAACCCTCTTTAGAGACTACAAATCCAAGCACAGCGGCTACCGATGGAAAGAAAATTAAAATCGATAAAATATGATCTAACATTTACATTGCTCCTATACTTGAAAGCAGTGCTTTAATAGCATCTGCATTTTGAACCGCAAGACCAAAAACAACTGCTAATGAAAGCAGTGCAATAAGTCCAATTACCATCCAACGTAACATTGAAGATAAGTTACCATTTTGCATTGTATGTGTTGTTTGACCTGTTTTGTAGAAGATATTAGCAATACCATCAACAGAAGCATCAACAATTTTCATATCAATATCTTTCCAAAAGATCATAGAAAGTTCACGATAAGGTTGTATTAAAAATTTATCATAGAACTGTGGAATATAATATTGATTATAAAGAAGCTGATAAATAAATCCACTTTCAACTTTAGGATCAATTTGTGCTTTATCTCCAATTAATTCAACATTTGGTTTTTTGTATTTATTCCATGCAAATGCAATAGCAGCAATAACAAACAGTTGTGTTCCAATGGTCATTACCCAAAATACGGTGTGATTATGAATATGATATTCAACAGCTGGTAAAAGCTGTGTTACCATCTCAAAATAAGGTGCTTTAAATAAACCACCTGAAATAATAGCTAACACTAATAGTGGTGCCATTCCCCACAACATAAATTTATGTGCTTCATGAGGGTGAATTCCAAAATGCTCATGACGTTTGTCACCAAAAAAGATTAAAAATGCTAATCTAAATGAGTAAAATGCCGTCATACCTGCAGTTAATAAAAGAACCGTATATAAAACATAATGATTTTCAACAAAAGCAACTTCTAAGATTAAATCTTTTGAGAAGAAACCAGCGAATGGAAATATACCCGCTAATGCAATTGATGCCAATGTCATGAAAATCATTGACCATTTCATTGACTTACCAAGACCACCCATTTTAAATGGATCAAGTTCATCATGCATAGCATGCATAACATTACCAGCACTTAAAAATAGAAGTGCTTTGAAAAATGCGTGAGCCATAAGATGAAATAGTGCAACCCAGTAAGCACCAAGTCCTGCTGCAACAAACATGTAACCTAACTGAGAAAGTGTTGAGTACGCAATAATACGTTTCATATCACGATTCACAAGAGCCATAGACGCTGCAAACATTGCAACAAATGCACCTAAAGAAGCAATAATGTTACCCATTTCAGGAATTTCACCATAAAGAGGATTTGCACGAACTACTAAATAGACACCAGCAGTTACCATTGTTGCGGCATGAATTAATGCAGAGACCGGAGTTGGACCTTCCATTGCATCAGCAAGCCATGTATGAAGTGGAAATTGAGCTGATTTACCCATTGCACCAATAAATAAAAATGCGCCCATCATCATTAAAATTGAACCATCTAATGAAGGAATAATTGCAAATGCTTCATCATATTGTAAAGTACCTGTATTCCAATATACTAAGAAAATACCAATTAACATTGCTAAATCGGCAATACGATTCATAATAAATGCTTCGTTTGCAGCCCATGTAGCTACTTCCTTGTGATACCAAAAACCAACAAGAGCCCATGAACAAAGACCAACGCCTTCCCATCCAATAAAGAGACCTGCAAAGTTATCACTCATAACAAGAATCATCATAGAAAATACAAATGCTGATAACCAAGCAAAGAAACGATTAAACGCTTTATCATTTTCCATATAACCAATTGAATAGATATGTACAACAGTAGAAACTGTTGTAACGACCATCATCATTGTCACAGATACTTGGTCAATTACAAATCCAAATGGAATATAAAGTTGACCTGTAGCCATCCATGTCATCATCTCAACATGAATTACATCGCCACCACTTAAGATATGAATCAGTAATGTTAAACTACTTAAAAATGAGACAAACAAAAGTGCTGTAGGAACAATTCCTGCAATAATAGCTTTTTGGTTTGCACCAAAAATAGCGGCAAACATTGATCCTACAAAAGGAGCAAAAAGCGCTATATATAAATATACTTCCATATAATTAACCTTTCATACTTGTTAGTGAATCAAGATCAATTGAACCTGTACGTTTGTACCATACAATTAATAGACCTAAACCAACTGCAACTTCAGAAGCTGCAATTGCAATAATAAAAAATGCAAACATTTGACCTGTTAAATCACCATAATAGTGACCAATAGCTACAAAACCTACATTTACCGCATTTAATAAAATCTCTGTTGCA
>Ga0233447_1002637_pt1 | contig 12483 bp, 11 predicted proteins | sample SI_124_October20_3_FD_183014 | JGI IMG/M metagenome (GOLD analysis project Ga0233447, IMG submission 183014) | Seawater microbial communities from Saanich Inlet, British Columbia, Canada - SI_124_October2016_135_MG | ecosystem: Environmental > Aquatic > Marine > Inlet | place: Canada: British...
GCTTGGCTCAGTATTTGCATGATTTGTGAATCTGATTTACGTGCTGTCTTCATTTGAATCTCCTTATGTTTTTATTATAAGAAAATTCTACTTTTACTGAGTGTTAATTTTTGGGAGGATTACATATCCACATTCTTTGCTTCTTGTTTTAAAATTTCAATTTCTTATTTTAGCGTGTCGTTATTCTTGCTAGGTAAAAGCATAGCTAATTTCATAATCGATCCTTTTCTAAATAACTAATAATTGTCAATAATAACATTAAACGCTGTACTCATATTTTTCTGATCTTCAATGGAAGATGCTATTATGAGTGAATATTTTACCCTCTCTTTAAAAAGTTTTTCGACGTGCCTTTTGTCATCTTTACCTATTTTTTGATTGGCATTCCATGCCATAATTGGATTACCTTTCTAAAATTGTGATTTATAAAATCATATAAATCACAATTAGTGGCATGATTAACTATAAAAACATCAACTACCAAGGCGTAATAAACACCTCGTAGTGAATATTTATAAACAAAAAATTACTCCTACCGCATATGTGTTTATCCTTCGTTATTCAAATAGTTTTAATATCTTCATGATTAGCCTTAATATATTCAAATAAAATCTTAGATTATCCAAATATTTTTCTCCAAACTAGGCGACAACTAGTCTGACACAAAGGGCAGAAAGTTAAGTCTTAAAACTGTTAACATCATCAAATGTTGATGGTGTGTGAATACTTTTTGATATATAGGTTTCCTTAACTCTCTCTATAAAATCACTCACCTCATAATGTAATCCCTCATCTTCAAAAATATTTCTTAAGCTAACAATATTATGTTCTATATTAAAATATTTCTTCGAAGATATAAATGCTGTCGAAAAACTCATTCCCATAAATATGACATTCTCCAATTCACTAACATTATTATAATATATTATTTCCCATGGGTATTTTGATTCTTCAGAATCAAACAACAAATGGGAAGAAGTCTTTTTTTGCAGTTCATTATAAAATTCAAAAACTTTATTGTTTCTTGTAGGTCTTAATTTAATAAATATTCTCATACCTTGAAATTGATTGAATACATTAAGCAAAATATCAAACCACTCTGATTCTTCTGCAGCCCCATTACCAAATAAACCTGAATCAAAAAAGACAATATCGACAGCATAGGTTGAATGTTTTCTTTTGTAACCATATAGGGTGGTAAGCTCATCAAACGCGGAATCAATCACTTTTTCACCAAATTCTAGTTGCTCTATTTTATATTTAAGAATAACTTCTCTGGGCAACCACTCAGCGTTCATTACTAGAAGTTTATCAATTTTTCCGGTATCAAATTTACTTTTGCGGTTAACTATTTTCATTACTAAAACTTTTAAGTTGTTTTTGATTGATGGTCTATATACATCATCATTGAACTGCTTGATAATATCTACCCCATAATAAGGGAAAATCCCATCTTCACCTAACAATATATTATTGTCACCATATATTGAATTGATCACAGTATTAGTAAAATAATTGCCAAATGAATATATTACCAAATTAACGTTCTGCAGCTGAAAAATATCACTATATACTTGCTTATAAAGAATATTTTTATAAATATAATCTTTTAATTTGGAGTGCTTTTTTATCACATAAACCTTATCCCAATTACTATTTTCGCTAATTTTATTTATAAAATTTTTAGTGAAAATTGACTCATCAAGAATAATACTGTTACAAGAGTTGCCATTGTAATCACGCAATATAGAGCTTAAAATAAGATGACTTTGTGTGATAGGATAATAAACAAATTTCTTCATCATGATTTCTTCCCTAAAATCGCAATTCTTTCTATCATGAACCTATAGACGCTATTCAATACACCAATCTCAACAAAGGTTATTTCTTTGCCGCAAAATTCTTCATTGGCAGCGATTTTTTTTTGAAGCATGGTCATAATATTAATAATTCTGTTATTTTCTTTATGACGTCGCAATTGATAGAGAAAATCTTTCAATATTAGAAGAAAATTTGACAGTATCATCCACTTCTTTCATGGAGAATAATATCCTAGATAGAATTCTATTATCAAATGATGCTCTGTATAGCATGGGCATTACTGCACATTCACTTGGATCCCATTGCAAATTAACACTTTTCCCATTATTTATAATTTGAATTTTTCCAGTAGTTGCACCTAACCCCCTTGACGAAGAGACAAGGGTTGATGCTGGTTTCGTATGATTAAATTCACCACTAAAATCAAAGATCTCATTATTTTCTCCGCCATTAGAACACAGTAGTTTTGTATTTTTATGACTAAATTGATTCAATAAAGTCATAACTCCAAGCCTAACACTGCCAACAACTTTATCCCATTTTGAAAAATTATAACTTAATGAAACTTTTTCACTATTAGTCGAAACCTCTACTACTTTAATAATACTTCCAAATTGGGTTCTAATTTCTGCATGAATCTCAATATTTCCATTATCTTTTATTAAGAATGTTGGCTCAACTTTTTCAAGATCTGTAATTCGTCTTCTTTGCAATGGTAGCTCAACTACCACACCTCCACTATAATAATCCGCGCCTAGAGAGATGTATGAAAAATATCCATGTGGCAATGTGCCAATACATGGCTCCATATCATGTGAAGCAAAAGCAAGGCTTTGTATCGCCAAACCTCTTCTTAAGTTCAATTCCAGTTTTATATTTTTAGTAGATATGTGCAAAATAATCTCTTCTTCATCCATGGCTATTTTGGCACTTCCATACTGACCAATGACACTTTTCAAAGTGTCATACTTCCTACCTATTTTATACTTACCATTAAAAGTATTACTAATACCATGTTGATTGAGCAATGCATTCAGTTGGATTTTTGCCTTGCCCCACCTTTTATCAGTAATGTGTGTACGTAAATCGCTCGCCCATAATTCACATAATTCTCGCCAGTCATTATGGTTATTATTCTTAGATCTAGTCAGGTGTTTTTCAATACGATGACACATCGTATTAAGCCAGAGATCATTCCTTCCTGTAATTGCCCATCTTGCAATGTTGTATTTTTCCTGTTTTTTAACAGGTATAGGGTAAGCCGCATTGACAAGCTTCGATACAAGCTTATCTTTTTCTTTATTACTAATTTCTAACGCTTGTGTTGGTAAAACAAACTCAATTTCTGTATTATTAGCAATAGACTTCAGGAGCCTTCCAACCCTATTCCACTCACCTTCATGATGAGTTGGTCGCTCCTCGCTAAACCGACCTGGACGATAATCAAAAACTTCAGCATCATTGCAATAAATAGGGAGAACTAGCTCACCATTATTAATACGATTCTTAAGATAGTCTAAATAAGTATTAATCGGTATATCACCATATGCAAAATGTTGCATTTTTTGAAATAAGATTGAATCTGACCATAAAACCGGCATTATTGCACCATCAACTCCTTTTGCATGGGTTGGTATTTTATTGGGTGTTGAATTGCTAGAGTGTAATGCTAGTTTGATATTATCACAATCCATAACAAAGCCTTTGTAACCAAATTGACTATACAAATCTACCAGACTACTTGAGAATGCCATTTCATTTACCAGAGCAATTTCCGGTCTACAATCAAGAATTTGTTTATAAGATTCTATACCTAGTTTTTGATTCCACTCATTTACTTTATATGGGACTAATGGGCCAATTATTTGGCAATAACCACTACCAATCAATTCACAACTCCCTGTATTGATTAACGCTTTAAATCGTTCAACCCAAGCGATATCAATCCGTTCAATCTGTTTTAAAGTCCAACCTGTTAATTCAATCCCAATCGGAATACCAGTTTTCTCAATCAAGTCTAACAATGGGTGATAGCAAGTTTCAATAACATCTGCCCATGCTTCCTCCTCAATAGAGGAAAATGCTAAATTGAGATGAAAAACTAGATATCCTTTTGGCTTCACTTAAGCCCCATTAGAGAATAAATTTCATTAGAAAGATTTTGAACGCCATTAATTGACATTTTCTTTAATGCATTCATAGAGTATTCTTTCGCAAGCTCGTCATTATTCATAAGTTTAGTGAGGCTGTTAATAGCAAGTCTAGGATTATTCACAACCATAGCAACACCCTCCTTTGATAAAGCATTCAATTCATCATTATCCTTATTACCGTAAGGTGAAAAAACGACTGCAGGGATACCATATTGCAATACTTCAAAAAACGATACGCCAAATAGTGTCATTACATAATCACTTTGAATTATCAATTCATCAAGGTGTTCTGGAGCATTGTGTACAATCCAATTTAATCGACACTTGTTAGGTAGATTTGGCGAGCCAGAAAATGGACCCTTGACCCAATGTACCTCAGTGCTCTTGTCTAATAATTCATCTAATTGAACAGGGAGTATTTCTCCTAAGTTCGAAACATCACTTCCACCAGTCAAAACTAATACTTTAGATCCAGGAGTCCAGTTCTTATGCCGAAGTCTTTTCTGAATCAAGAAGCTATCCCATCCTGACTTTAATACGCTAGTGCAATCAGTATATTTTCCACAATCAAAATTAAATGATGGCATCCAAATAATATCTAAAATGTTGCAATGTTCAATCAATGAATCAATACTAATTAAATAGATGTTACGCCGTTTCAATTGTACAAATATTTTACCAAGATTATCAATATTATGTTCTGGATAAAGATCAAATATTAATGTATCAAAATTACTAATCTTTAAAATATTTTCAATCGTATCAATAAAGTCATCTGTAAGTGAAAAGGCATGGATATTAAAATTAGCTAATTCATCTTTTTTAATAAAGTCACCGAAGATCAAAAACTCTGGAATAACATTGTTATCCTTTCTTAATGTTTCTGCCAATGCTAATAATCTAGATAAATGCCCAATCCCAATTTCAGAACTAATATGACATACAAGTAAAACACGGAGCGTATTCAAACTATTTTAGGATTAAAAGAGTTGCGAATTGATTTAAATGGCCGTAAACCGTCTGATGGATCTGTACGCCATACACGGTCGGATATTTCAGAAGGAACCGGCTCTTTAACGCCATCACCATCAGCATCCTTAGCATGTCTAACTTGCTTAATTACCGAGCCAATTTGATCTGGTAGCCAGCAATGTCCAGACTCAAACTCTTCACCTTTACCTTCTAAATCTAGATGAAATTCAATAACCTTTGCACCCCATTTATGTATCGCACGGTGTATAACTCCTGGATCAACAGTATGATCTGACCAGCCAGTCTCACAACCAATTGAGTTGCGAATAGTTTCTATAGCAGTTAAATTTGCCTCATTATAAGGTGTTGGGTATGCAGATGTACAATGGAGCACTATTGGTTCGCAATTATTATTACGCAAAATCTTCACAGCATGTTTTATTTCGTCCAAGTTAGCCATACCAGTCGAGATTATTACAGGTTTCCCAGTAAGGGCACAAGCAATAAGTAAATCATCCCAAAGTAACTCATAAGATGCTACCTTATAAAAATCAACATATGGTTCTAACTCTTTAACTGCATCAAGATAAAATGGCGTGCAACTGAACTGTATTTTTTTTTCTTTGCAGCGATTTGATAACACAGGTAGGAAATCTAAAGGTAGCTCCCACTGCCTTCTATCCCTATGTAATTTTGATTTTTTCAAAATTTCTGGTGCGAAAAGCTTATCAATCTTAAAAAGTTGGAACTTAACAGAGTCGCAACCAACTAATGCGGCAGCATCTATAAAGGCTATTGCACGACTCAAGTCCTTACTATGATTACTAGAAACCTCTGCTATAAAATTCATCACTATTCCCAAAAAAATATACTAATATCTACCTATCCAATTTAACTTCGAAATTCTAAAATTGTTTTCTAATTTTTTTAATCTGTACATGTATAGCAGATTGCGTAACCATCCCAGAAAGTGGATTTACGTACTCTGATGAAGTTAATCTTGAGACGTTACCTAGCTTTTTAAAACCATGAGAAACGCTAATCGTACCCACCAGCGCATCTTGTGAAATAAAAACACATGCCTGCATAAAGTTTACATCAGAATGCAATTCCACCAACTCATCATTGTTTATTTCATATTTTTTTGCATCAAACGAATTAATAATTACTTTTGGAATTTTACATTCATCATTATTTAGAATAAACTGGCTATTTAGATGATCTTTTTCGCGCACCGAAATAAGTAAAAAATTATTACTTATTCTCTCCTCATCTAAAACCCTTTTTAATTCTGTGGCAAGCGTATCTGAATAGAGGGACCACTTTTTATCTGGCAATACACTATCAATTACCCAGCCAAAAGGAAGATTATTACGCTCTACATACCCACTCAAAAGAAACTCTTCATCATTAAATAATTCATCTCCTCCACCTTTTATTGTCTTTAAAACGTCGTAATCACTTATTTCTTCAGTCTTTTTATTTAATTTTATAACATCCAGCCCAAGCCTTTCTCCTAATTTAGAGAAAACCCACCAAACTGGCTTAGCTTCACCTGGAGGATTGATAATTTTTTCTGTGTACTGGCACGACACTCTGGATACTGAATTTTGAGCATATATACTGGAATCTGAACGCTCTAACTGTCCACAAACAGGTAATGCGTATTCTGCTATGTCAGTCAGATCACTTTTATGTGTATCCAAAACCACCAATGCTTCCAATGCATTTAGAGCTGATAGTGTTTTACTATTATCAGGAAAGGCACTTAACGGATTACCACCTACACAAATCAAAATGCGCACATTTTTCGCTATAATTTCATCAGCTAGGCCTGAAACAGGATATTCACCAGACCTTGTTGGTAAATCAGGCCGTGCCATGCTACGACCACTCCAAGCTGTTTGAGTTTTAATAGTGGGTTCTATTTTACTAAGATCGGTTGTCAGACCTGGATTAAACCAGATTCCACCTGGCTTATCTAAACTTCCTTTTATTGCTAGCAAAACCCAAAGAAACCACTCGCTAACAATCCCTGAGTTACAAAAAGATAACCCAGTACCGCTAATTCCTGATATCTTCTTTGATTTTTTAATAATCTCAACTAGATTATGTAAAGTTTTTATATCAACACCAGTAATTCTAACAACTGTCTTTTCATCAAAATAATCAACAATTTCCTTAATCTGTTCAACACCATTTGAATGTTGCTGAATATATTCCCAATCGATCAAATTTTCCGACTGATCCCCTAATAATAGTTCTCGAATCACAAAACCTAACCATGCATAATCAGACCCTGGTTTTGGCTGGATGTGACATGATGCAAACTTAGATGTCTGTGTTTTATGGGGGTCAGCCACAATCACCTGGCCACCTCGATTTTTAATATCTCGCAAACGTTTTCCAGGGTACGGAATTCCTGCAAGATGCCCATGTGAAACAACTAGATTAGAGCCAATAATCAATAACAAGTCGGTATTATTAAAATCTACTTGCGGAATTAAGCCAGATGTTGAGAATGAGGTGATTTGTTCAATTAAAATTTGCTTATTTATAGCATCTATAGAGGTTACTGTGTAAATACTTTTTGAACCTAAACGATACATAAAACCTAAAGCTGCCCACATGCCAGTAGCATCTAAAATGGCATTAGTTCCGGCGTACAACGCAACTGAATCTTTTCCATATCTATCCACCACTTTGTTAATATTTGATTCCAGCTACCCCTGTTCTTATTATTTATTGGATAAAGTTGACGATTTTTAGAGTAAAAACTTAACAAGTTTCTACCCTTACTACATGTATAACCTTTGCTTAATGGATGATTAGAATCACCTCTAATCTTGGTAGGGTTTCCACTAAAATCATAATCAATTTCCAACCCACAAAATGACAAACAAAAACGACAGTAGCTTTTTCTAGTTGTTCTTTTAGGCATTGTTTGATTCAATTTTAAATTCTACTAAATCATAAATAATTTTAATTCTATCTTGAAGTTCTTTATGGTTATTACCAACTACAATAAATACTCCAAGACGGCCTGCATGAAATTTAATCTGTTTAATTTCATCGCCTGGATGGACCCAGATTTCAAATTTCTTCACCCAGGGAAATTTTTCAACTTCTTCTAATCCATGGACTGATTTCAGAGTTCCAGGTTCTCCAAAGAAATAACGATTTGCAACTGATACCTCCCATTGGTCTGTCAACTTGTCTAAATCTGGTGAATTTCCCAAAGCAACTTGAATAGCTGCATTAACAATATTAACACCACATCCTAATGGTATTAAACTCTCCGAAAAATCACCACCAGATAAACGAGCAGCCATTTCTATGATCATTGGCTGCCCATCTTTGGAAATAACCACGTCACCTTTGGCCACTCCATTAACTATTCCTAATGCTTGCGCTGCTTTCTCTACCAGTTTTTCAATATCAACTCGCTTGTTTCCTGTAAATTTTGACGGATGGTTGCCTCCATTTTCAATTACACTAGGAGCAAACCTATCCAACATTTCATAATTTCTATCTACAAAACCAGGGGTATGACCCTTACCTTTCCACATGATAGTTTCTGTACTAATTTGTTCGCCTTCAATAAATTCCTCGATGAGCACTTCACCTATATCTGACTCTTCTTTAGATTCGTTAAAAAGAATTTTTAGATTTTTATCATTAGGGTAAATTATAAATACACCACGTGCACCTGAACGATCAGTTGGTTTAATTATGAATTTATCACCACCATGTTCCTGCATTAATTTAAGCAGAGAATCATAACTATCAACTAAGGCATACCAGGGAACGGCGACATTTGCTTGTGTCAACTTTTCTTTCATTTGAAATTTATTAGTTGTCCAATTTCCAGTATTACGTGAAGGACCAGGTATATTCAAATAAATAGCTAATTCAGCTGCTATATGAGGAATATCAGTACCCATTACCAGTACACCTTTTATTGGGTGGCCGCGTTTTGAAGATTCATTGCATAAGATTTTAAGACCATCTATATCACGATTAGATACATTAGATACTTCATCAGCAAAAGCAAAACCCTGAGCATTTGGATTAGAGTCTACAGCTAATACTCGTAAACCTTCATCTTGAGCAATTTTAATTGGGTATGTTTGATCAGAGCCCGCACCTAATATTAGTAGCGTATCTCCTCTATCATATTTTATATTAGTCAAGGAAAGCTCCTCCACTTACACTAATTATCTGACCTGTCATATAGTTTTGAGAATTCTCTGCAAGAGTCAAACATGCACTGACCACATCCTCTTCACAACCAGGACGCTTTAGCAAAGTCATATTAATTATCGCTTCAGCAGCACCGGATTCAAATTCCTCTCGAGTCTGATCAGTTAATATTAAGCCTGGCGCAACTGCATTGATATAAATATTATGTGGCGCCCCATATCGCGCAAGCACCTTTGTTAAACTATTAAGTCCGGCTTTTGAAACCGCATAATGTACTGTCTTCGGTCCATGGTACTGACTTGCAACAGAAGAGATATTAATTATCCTCCCTCCCCCGTTTTTAATCATAATAGGGAAGATTTCCTGAGAACAAACAAATGGCCCTTTGAGATTTGTTTCCATAATGGCATCCCAATCTTCATCCGTGATCTCTTCAAACCAACCGCGCTTATTAATTCCTGCATTATTTACTAAAATATCAATTTTATTAAAATGATTTTCAGCATCTTTAAACATACGCTGAATATCTTTCCGATTCGTCACATCTGCTTGTATCAGATGTGCACGACGGCCAATCTTTGTTATCTCATTCGCTGTCTCTTTTGCAGCTTTCTCATTATTTAAATAGTTAACAACAACATCCGCACCTTCTTTTGCAAAACCAATAGCTATGGCTCTTCCTAATCCACGTGAGGCGCCTGTAACTAATGCAATTTTACCGTCTAAACGGCCGCTCATATTTTTCTCGCTATTTTATTCAATATTCTTTTTACTATCCCTGCTGCATCAATTTCATATTTAGCACTAAGCTCCTCATTAGAGCCCGCCTCAATAAAAGAACACGGTAAGCCAACTTGAAGTAACTCAGCCTTAACATTATTAGAATGTAGTAGAGATGAAATTGCTGAACCAAATCCACCTTCCAGTACTGATTCTTCGACAGTTACAATATTTTCAATATTGCCAAGCATCTCTAATAGTTCTACATCTGGCAATGGTTTTAACTTTCTAATGTTTACCAATCCATAAGAGAGTCCTGACTCAGCCAAAATATCAATCGCAGCAAGACAATCTATTACTTTGTTACCAACAGCGATAATAATGCCATCATTTCCTGTGCAAATAAGTTCAGGTTTTTCCATTTCTAAAGATGCTTTATTTCGTACATATGAAGATTCATCTGCCGGTCCATATGGCATAAGAATAATTATAGGGCCAGTTAGTTCAGTCAACGCAAGCAATGTCATATCATAAAGTTCACTTGAATTTTTAGGATAGAATATTTGCAAGTTTGGTAAACCTCGCAAATATGAAAAATCATATATTCCATGATGAGTTGGATTGTCATAGCCTGCAAATCCTGATCTAACTGCTAGAATTAGCATATTTTGATTTGAAAAGCAAACATCATGAATTAATTGATCGTACGCTCTTTGTAAAAATGTTGATTGATAAAAAAGTATAGGATGTGAACCTGACAACGCCATACCAACAGCCATTGAAACTGCATGCTGCTCTTCCATACCAGGATCGAAGCAACGATCAGGAAAACGATTAAATACATTTAACAGGCCTGTCGCATATAAAGTAGATGGAGTAATTGCTATTATATCTTGGTTAGTTTCCATGCAATCTTCAACAGCTTGTGCTGCAATATCCTGATAATTTAGGACTTGAATTTGATTTTTTGCAACTCCGGTGGCGGGATCAAAGGGAAATGAAAAATGTAATTTGAAAGGATGGTCAGTGGCAGGAGCCAGACCATGACCCTTCTCTGTCTTTACGTGGACGATACAAACTTGTTTTGACTCTTTAACTTCATTAAATGCTTGTAGTAGAGAGTCGATTGAATGTCCGTTTACTGGCCCAACTACTTTATAACCTAATGATGTAAACAATGTGTCAGATTTTTCAGTATCAATCGTGCGCTTCTGTAAATATTCATGAAGTGCGCCAAATCCAGGGCTAATTGCATAACCATTATCGTTTAGCACTATCATAAGGTTGACATTTTTCTCTACAGAAGCATGGTTTAATGCTTCAAGTGCGATGCCTTCTGCTAGAGCGCCATCACCTATAATTGCGATTGACCATTCTTTTTTTCCTTTATTGCGTAATGACAACGCTCGCCCTAGTGCTACTGAAATTGAAGTACCTGCATGAGAGGCTTCAATAAAATCGTGTTCGCTTTCAGAGCGTGAAACGAAACGATTCATACCGCCATAAGTATTAAGAGTCTTAAACTTATCGAGTCGACCAGTCAAAATTTTATGAGTATATCCAGTATGGCCAGTATCCCAAACCATAACATCATTAGGTGAATCAAATAAGTAATGTAAAGCAATACTTAATTCGACTGTACCTAAATTAGCACCAATATGACCACCAGTTTTAGACGTTGAGTCTATCAAAAACTGTCGAACTTCATCTGATAGTTCAATGAGTTCATTTTTGTTCATTTCTTTTAACTTATTTAAGTTAATAGCATTCAATAATTTATAATTCATGAGTTATTCTCCAACTTCCTTAGTAGATTTAGTAGATTTATTGCCAAAAACAATAAAATCATTTATTCCATACGTGCGAGCTTCAGCCATTATTTCATCAGCATAATCACGTGATGCTATGTAGACTAAAATTGAATTTATATCTTCATTCTCTAGCACACTAGGAGGGTGTAGCTTATATCCTTTGATTTCACTAACGTATAATGATAGATATTTATCTATAACCAGATATATATCATTTTTATTAAGCTCGCCAAAAGTAACTAGTGCATCAAATATTCTACCTCCGCCCCACACGACAATTTTTTTAACTTTTGCAGCTACCATTAATTTTTCAGAAGAATTCTTTAAATCTAGTCTATTGTTAATAATATTTTTACTATAATTATCAACATTAGCTTTCACCTTTGAAGAGAGGCCCGCATCTATTGACTTAAATGCACCAATCAAATTAGTTGGTTTTATTTTCTTGAGTAGGAGAATAATATCAGCTTCAGTTGCATCGCCTGCATATTCAATCGAGAAGCCTAAAGAGGTAACAAAATCTTTTAATAAATTATAATTAAAATGAAACGTATGGGGGTCTATAAATATTTCTTCAATAATATCACTATAAAAAACCACATTTGGCACAGCAAGAAAAAAAATGCCGCCATCTTTAAGTGAATCTTTTATACCAAGCAACATATCTTTTGCAGAAACAGCATGCTCAAGAGTATGTACACAATATGCAAAATCATAAGTATTGCTAGGCAATTGTACATTTTCAAACCGACAATTGTGAAGCTCAACATTTTTAAGTCCTGAGTACGAGTTTGGTATTTCCG
>Ga0233447_1002654_pt1 | contig 12430 bp, 14 predicted proteins | sample SI_124_October20_3_FD_183014 | JGI IMG/M metagenome (GOLD analysis project Ga0233447, IMG submission 183014) | Seawater microbial communities from Saanich Inlet, British Columbia, Canada - SI_124_October2016_135_MG | ecosystem: Environmental > Aquatic > Marine > Inlet | place: Canada: British...
TGTAAAGGATGCCGTTGCATCACTATTTACACTACCTGATAAATGTATTCTAACATGACTAGTCGTGTATGGTATTACGGCACTTCCACCAAATGAGGCATATTGACTTTGACCCATTCTGTAAAAACCAAATCCGTCGCTACCAGTACGTGTGGAATTTGGCAGAAATGGCGTCCATGTAGAACCTACCAAATATTCAACTCTAAATAATTGCTCTTCTAAATTTCTGTTATACCCAAGTCCACCTAAAGAATGGCTAAATCTACAAGTACCTTTAAATGATAATACGTTGGATGCAGTAAATGACCCAGTTATAACTTGGGTTATGTCGTATGTGTTATTTGATGCATAATTAGCAGATTCTGAAGGTACAATAACATCAAGTGTATAATCTCCACTAACTGCCTTGTCTATATCTGCGTAGCCGGCTCTGTTTGTCAATGAAGCTGTAGCGTGTCCGCCAAATGACATCGACCAACTAGGAACCGTTGGGCTTAAATTTCGACCTGGGCTAAGAGCCCCAGTACCTTCTTCAAAATCATCATTTCCTACTAAGTCCGTTTCTGAACCAACGGCATACATTGATTTACTCACAACCAATACCTTGTCATTTCCATTAGCATCTTGAATATATAATCCAGCTGATCCCGTGGATTGCAATCTAACGGCATTTGAAGTCAATTGTCCCGACTCTATTGTCCAGCCACCAATATAACCAGATGTTGCGGTAACCGAACCAGATATGAAAACGTCACCATCGGGCTGTAATCAGAATCCCGATGAACTAATTTCAATTTGACCTTCAGAACCACTAATGAATTGACTCGTAGGTGAACCAACATAAAATGAGTCCGCAAGGACTTCAAATCTGCTTGGGTTTGTACTGAATCTTAACGAACCACTACCACCCGGAGCTACTAATTCAAGTCCAACTCCCGCATAATTGTCACCACTACCTGGCAATACAGAACCACTATACATCAAGAAACCTGCATAGCCACTTCCATTACTTGCACTTGCAAATCCTGTGTATCCGATCGAACGCATATATCCTGAATTGGCTCCTGCCATTTCGATACCCGCTCCAATTGCATTTCCAATAACCATTGAGCCGGATAGTACGTTGTTTGAACCAACGATATATTCATTTCCACCCCAAAATGTTGAACCTGTGTTAAATGCTACCGTTTCGGCAATGTTATTGTTTATATCGTAAAATTCTGCTAAAAATTCGTATGTGTCCGGACGCTGTTGTGAGAAATTTGGAACCGGTGCTACGATTCTAATCCAATCGGGGTTGAATCCCGTGTCCGCTGAAGGGCGTACCGTTACATCCTGAACGTACCATTCCCCAGAATGAACTACAAACTGTAATTTACCCGAACCAGTTGGGTTTGCCTCAAATGTTTCCTCTGCTATTTCAAAATCTCGGAATGTCTCTCCACCATCTATCAAATAGAATCCAAGTTGACCATCGGGCGTTTCAATCTGTCTACCAATATCATTTGAATAATTATGATTGACTGGGAACCCCGAACCACTCATGTGAATGGACATCTTTGCCTCTGTTTTACCATTGGATTGTTTTGTTGCGATACCGATTAAGTGTGCTCTAAAATTATATGTCACATCATCTGCAAAATCAATTGCAGTTGTGTAGGTAATGACTGCCCTTTCGGACTCTTCGTATAGTGACCCCGAGATATACATGGTGTCAAGCAATCTATCTGAATTATGTGTAAGCTGTACGTTGCTTCCTGAGCTTCAATAGTCATCAATTATGTCTTGACCCACAAAATAACCAGTTCGTTTTGAACCATCGGATGAAAGTGCATCATAAAGCAATTCAGGACTCTCAAGTGGTAGGTCGGCGATAATTTCATAGTCCCCGAATGCATCATTGTTCTTTGCAAATAATTTTGTGCGGTAAATGTCACCGGAAAATGTACGCAATCTTGAAATTCGCACATCAGCGAATGACCTGAAATTAACTGCACTTACGGACTGTGTTGGGGCGGGTGTAAAAGCAATAGATACATCTGCGGACTTCAAAGGCACGACGATTTCTTCACCTGTGCGTGTGTCTTTTATTGTGAATGGTTTAGTTGGGATTAATGAGCCTTTGTTTTTTACGCCCTTAACGTCAAAGTCAAAAGTTGTCGGCACGGTGTGATATGATTTTACTTCAAATTTGGTATCATCAATGACTGGGTTTGTAATCGTTCCCTTACCACCAACGTGTTTCAAGTCAGCATTGGAATTATCAATTTCAAGCGTATATTCTTCCTTTTCAGGGGAAGACCTACGGACTGAACGCCCACGCCCACCAAGACCTGAGCTTTTTCCTCCACCGCCGGTTTTTTGGCTGTAAGATTCTTGTTTCCCTGGCAATTCTGCTCCTGGGGTGTCCGCACTTTTTTGAGATGTTTTTCCAATAGCGGATGCCTCGGCGTTTCCTGCGATTGAACTTGTTACTACCTGTGACCCTGTAGGATATGTCGTAGTGACAAACCCCTTGACAATTTCACCGACTCACATTTTAGGTTGTTTGTAAAAGAAGATGGGTTGTGTATTGGTTGTTGCACCATTTACATAAAATTGCTTTGACCAACGCACATTATACGTGTTTTTTCACTCGTCCGGTACATTCACAGCACCTTCAGGTGGTTCAGGATTAGCTAATACTTCTTCTCGTGAATATGGTTGGGTATTGCGCCCGCCGTCTGCATCAACTCGGGTAGCCAATATCGTCTGTGAGTCAATAGGTGAAATAACTTCATAATATGGATAAGAGATTGGCTTCAGTTCGCCAACGATGTACATGGTACAGTCGCCAAAGGTGTCAACATCATCATATATTTCAATTGAAACACGTCTGTGCTCGCCCTCTAAATAATCAGAAACGGGTTCGGTATATATGGTCTTTTTTGTTGCGTTGTTTAGGATTTCTACACGCAGTTCAACCTGCGATTTTAAAAACAGCGAACCACCGATTAAAAATGAACTCCTACCCTGTGAAATAACATCAGGAAATTCAACAACGTTGAAATATTCCGATATTGGAGCAGTATCATCTATTAATACTGGTATTGTGTCTAACCCTATGTATTTGTTGTATCTTCTTATAACGCCCATTTGACTCTCCGATTGATTATTACTTTGATAGTAATAATTATCAGAGTTTTCAATAAAAATATTTTATTATATGTAGTTATAATAAATGGATTTGATATTTATATAAAAGGAGAAACTAATGCAAAATAAAAAATTCAAACCCATCCAAATTCCATGTGAGGCATATGATATACTAAAAAAATACTGCGAATTGCACGATAATAAACGAATGGCACGTGTATTAGAACGACTTATCAATGAAAACCTCAAACATCAAATACCACTTTCCGTTGGCCGTATAAAATTAAAAACGCCCATGGAATCCACAGGCGTTAAATTAAGTTCTAAGTAGTTTCTCGATTATCTACAAAGCTGTAGTCCCCCTTCTTGGATATGTCCAAGAAATCATCAACCATATCTCGCATGGTATCAAGGTGAGAGATGACAACAATAAATGTAAACTTCTCATTTAAGAATTGGAATGCATCATGCACGGCTCCCATGTTGTGGGCGTCTAAATTTCCAAACCCCTCATCCAAAAAGAGTGCATTATTCTTGGGCAAGTTACAGACCTCAATCAGACCAACTCGCATGGCCAATGACGCAATGAATTTTTCCATTCCACTTGCCATTTCAATGTTCCACACTCTACCGTCGCCATAAACGATATGTAAATCAATAGTCTTTGATGGCATAGTTATCAAAATCTGAAAATCAACAATGTGCTCCAATACGCTATTAACAGCGGTTTCAATATGACCAATAGATTGCTCAATCAGTTCATACCGAATGCCACTACGTCGAACAGCGTTCACGTATAGGTTATACGCCTTCTCTTTCTTTGCAATCACATTGAACTCGGATAGCTCGGACGTTAATGTAGTAACACTCGATTCTGAGCGTTCTATCATAACCAATGCATGTTGGTATTTTTGCGTGAGGGCTTCTATCTCAGATTTTAAGGTGCTTTGGTCTGCCTCTTTACTGGCAATATCAGCGTCCACCTTCTTATTTATCAAGATATCCTTTTCTTTCAAATAGTACTCTTTGATATTATCGTCGATATTCTGTATCTCAGTTTCTAAGTCGTTCACGGCATGTAGCACCTGAACCTTTTGGACTGTGATATTTGCAATCAGTGCTTCGACCGCCACTTTATCATGGCCGAGCGTATCAAGGGACTCTTTATCTTCCCTTACACCATCTTTAAATGAAATCAGCTTTTTCAAGTGCTCTCGCTTTTCAAAATGAAGCTTGCCAGGTTTCTTGTATTCGGTGATTTGGTCTTCAAGTTCAGTCTTGCGTTGAATGGAAACCTTCTCTCGGGCGGTACACACATCACACTCGGGATTATATTCGGCAATATTAAGGTCGGCGATTGCTTCGAATGCATTTTCAACATTGGCTGTCAATAAATCAATATCAGATTGATTCGCAGTTGCTTCCCTTTCATAGTCAAGCAGTTCTTCATACTCAACTTGAGTGTTTCCTGCTTCCAATTCCGTCAACTCATCAGAAATCTGCGTTAATTTTTTTGCATTTTCTTCAAGGGACTTGAGTAATGTTGGAGCCTTCTCCTTGGTGCTCGATAACTTGGCATCGGCTAAGACCTTTTTATTTTTTAGGTCATCAATATCTGTAATAGAACTATCTATGTTCTTGCGCTTCTTATACAGAGCATTGATGTCCTGCCCAATTGCCTCTAATTCGGCCTCTTTTGCCGTTTTAAGGCCGTTCGACGTTTCCTTGATACCCAAGTATTGCTTACGGTCTATTTCGGCTGTAGCAAGCTCTTGGTCATAGTCTCTATTCAACATTTTTTTCATATCCGCTTCAATATCTTTATGGTGTTCCACGGCTCGGGTAAATAATTCTTCAAATACATCCAACCCAAGAAATTGAGTCAATATGCCCAAGCGAGCCGCTTGCTTTTTATCAATAAACACGGTGAATGCATTTTGTGGAGACATGGTAGTTAAAACAAAGTCATCATAATTTCCAATATACCCTCGTATATTTTTATTTGTGTCCGACCTCTGATTACCATTTAAACTGATTTGTTCATCGTCATCGCTTATATACCAAAAATCAACATCCGTAGGACATGCATATGGTTTTTTAACAGTTGGGGCACGATATCCCGTTCGTTTTATACCATATTCAACATTATCTATTTCAAGGGTAACTTCACAGCTAAAATCTTCCTTGGTGTTATTTACAATATCCCACGCTCTTGATACTCGTGAATGCATATTTTTATCGAACAAACAAAATGCAAGAGAATCCAAAATAGCAGATTTACCGGACGCATTTGCGGCGAACATTCCAATGACACTCTTCATACTTGTGAAATCAATGAAATTGTCTTCGCCATACGAAAACATATTTGAGAATTTGAAGGACTTCAATTTCCATTCCACATTCTGTGGTCGGTCTAAAACGGGAATATCAGCAAAACACATCTTATTGATTTCTAATATTTCGTCCAACATTTCTTTGGAATCGGGGAAGTGCTTTTCTAAGTATTCTTTGACCAAATAGTTCAAATAATTGATATCATACACGTCACCGGTCTTGAATGTGTTTACTGCAGTCTGCTTTTGTTGTGTCAAGCTGTCAGTTCCGGTCGATATTTTAAAATTCTGTACATTGTAAAATTCTTTGACTTTGGCTTGTACAAGTTCCCGCTGTGCTCGGTTAGTATTCTCATAGGTCAATGTAAGATTACCATGCTTTGGGAAATCCTTGACAATGGGCATCTCACCGTTCTTGATAATCATCTTGTATAGTGAATAATCGTTTTCTATTTGGATGAATTCGGATGTGCGAGCGGCTACGTCCCATTTTAAAAATCCACGGGTTAATGATTCGCCAAAAGTTTGTCTAATCAATGAGCCAGGATATGCTATTTCATTTTTTGACCCAAAATATTGAGTCTTGTGGATATCTCCCAACAGTGCCAAATCATAACCTTGAAATTTGGTTATTGGCAGTGTTCCGGTAAATACCTTAGCATTTGCGTCGGTGGTATACTCTCCAACAGACCCGTGATACAGTGCAATTTTGGTGTCGCTATCAAATTCACGAGCTTTGATATAAAATTTTGAATCCTCAAATCTTGACATAACGGCGAAACTCACGTCTGCCATGTGATAGACGCCGGACTCTCTAAAATAAAATAAATTTGGGTGGTCAAGTGCATTTACGATGGGTGCGAGTGCATCCATGCGGTTGGTGTTGTTCAAATTGGCATCATGATTTCCAGCAATCAAAACAACCGGTGCAATTTCTGCCAATGCTTTAAACATCCTCGAAGTGGCGTCAACCAATTCAGGGGACATTTCGAGCTTTGCATGGACAATATCACCTCCAAGATAAATAATACCATTTCCGGTAAATGCCTTTATCTCAGCATATAGTTTATTGAAAACATGGTCGTACTCTGTATGTCGTATCAGGTTACGAATGTGGATATCTGCGGTATGCGCAATCCACTCCACCTTGTCAAATGGAACCTTTATTCTTGTCTCTAACATATTTAGCCCTTTATTATCTTGCGTGCCTCCTTTATGAAGGTGTCTGATATTTCAACATCTCACGCTATCAATTTACTCTTTTTTGAATACTCCGAAACTATCGTGGCGTCTGTTTCCTTTAGCAGTTTGTTTAAGATGCGCTTTCCGGTGACGTGAATTCGTCAAGCATCAAAGTATTTCCAAGTTTCTTTTTGCTTTGCCATTTTATTTTATACCTTATCAAATCCGAAAAAGTTACCTTTGGAGTTGTTTCTGTGAGACTTAGCATGGTTTTGAATCCCAACTCCGACGGGTCTTTTTCCGAAAGTTCAACATTATATATGTCTATCCCAGCATTTAAGAACTCTTTAATTATGTCTAAAGACCTCTCCCATGCATCTGGGTCTAAGCATAAATAGATAGTTTTCACATTTTTCGTAATTATCATCTTTTTAAGCTTTGATAAGATGACAGTTCCGAACAAAGGAATGGCGTTTCTCTTGATTGCCATAGCATCAAAGGCACCCTCAATTAAGAATATTGGTTCGTCCCAATTGATGAATAATTCAAAGCCAATGATGTCTTTTGGTGTAAAGCTGTTCTTGTATTTCATACCTGAATCAAATACTTCACGCCCAACGAAAAAGTTGAGCTTTCCGTTATCATCATATGAGGGCACTATAATTCTATTTGAGTACTCACCGGCTTCACAGTATCCTATATTGTATCTCAATATGTCATGTGGGGTTAGCTTGCGCTTCTTAAGTTCTTTTATAACATGCTTGTAAAATATGCTATCACTTTTTACACTAACAGGTTTGAAGTCTGAGGGCAACCGTACAACCTTTGGTTTTGTAGAATCAACCTTTGGTACTTCTCAATTTTAACATGCGTGCCAAGCTCTTCAATTTGAGCAGGTGTTGCTTCTAATTTTTTAAATAATTGAAATAGATTGTATCCACCGAAATTACAAACCCAACAATGGAATTTACCATGCTCAATATTCACTTGTAATTTTCTTTTGTAATGATTACATTCAGGGCAATAGAAAGCATATTGATTTTCCTTCTTAAGCTTTCTTCCTTGATTTCCTATAACCTTACTTAGTAATGATACTAATTGTTGAGACATTTATTAGCCTTTTGTTTTTCTTTTAATACATATCCATTAAATTCTTTAAAATTGAATAATCTATATTCCATTCCTCAAACTTTTCCAAATTTGTCTTCAAAATATGCTTTTACATTTTCCTTGGATATTAATTTTAATTCATTTCCAGTTGGTGTATTGAAGATATATAACGTAGCAAATCCATTATTAATGCCACCATTGGCTTTTTTAAAGTTTTCACGAGTTTTTTCACTTAAAATATATTCCTCACCTTTGGCCCTTGCAATAGTATATTGATTTATAGGTTCTCGTTTTAAAAGAGTTTCCCTGATACTATTTTTATGTTCGTCAGATAAAGATTTACCAACCATTGCTTTGCTAATATTGGTTTTGTGTTCTTCTGATTTGGGAATTCCAATTAATGGACTTCCACTAACCGCATAGTATTCTCTCTTTAATCTTGAGGCTTTTGCCTTTTGTTCCTTTGTTCATTTATTACCATAATTTGGGTTATTCTCTCCATATCTATGAATTCCAAACATAGGATTATTTTCTCCTGAATTGGCTTCACTTTGCTTTTCTTTATAAGAATCAGAATTCAAAGCAATTTTATGTGCACTGGAATTTTTCATTGATTCGGATAATTGCTTTGAATGTTCTTCACTGTGAATCATCGTTTGTCACTTTTCAGAATTTTTTAATCCCTCACTAATAGTTTTGCCAATCCGCTCTAAATCTGGATGATGTGTGAGTGTATCACCACCCTGTCCACCCAATGCAATATTATAACTGTCTTGAAAATCCAATTCATTAATTCAAAATATTTCTCGTTGATTTAATTCTTCTATTGACGAGCACTCTTCCAATATTTCCTTTTTAAAATTTTCCTTACCATATTTCAGAATAGCTCGCTTTAATAATAAACCAGACCCCAAATACTTTGAATTATTTTTACTATCCTTGCCTATATAAATTTTACCATTAATCAAATTTGTTGTCTTGTATATTATCATTTTCTATCTCCTCTATATGTAATAAATAGTAAGATAATGACTTTTTATTTACTCCAGTAGCAAGATAATTCACAATTTTTATAATTTTAAAAAAATCATCAGTCTTGAGTACTGTATATGACGGTGTTCTATTTCTTTTAAAGAACAAAATAGGTAAAAGTTTTTTAGTTGAATTGGAAGTAGCTTGCTTCAAGCTTTCCCAAATTGAAATTTTTTCTTGATTTTTAACCTCACATGCAAATGGAAAATTTTCTTGACATTTAGGAGAAGTTTGGATATCAACACCAGAAGCCCCCATTGAAGTTGAACGAACATCGTCTTCTTCAAGCTCCGAAAATGTTTCTAAAATCAAATCCCGTATTTCTTGCTGAGCACGTCTTCCCTTTGCCTTTGCGCTTGAAGTCTTCATATAATCATTCTCCTCAATATAACCTTAAATTTTCAATATGCAACATAAATTTACACTACCACTATTATTTGTACACTATAATGAGCCTTACGGCGTCAGCCTTTGGCTGAATTTAGTTTTTATTATTTTTATTATTTTTTTATTATTAAGTGGAGTGTGGGGCTTCGCCCCCTGGTGGAATTTCAAAAATTCCCAAATTTTAATACACAGACGTACTTCTGGCTTGCAGGTTTCTCAGCGTAATAACCTTTTTGCTTCGCTTAATTCTGTATACAATTATATATAGTATATATATTTCCCAAATGCATTTTTATTTTCGATTTTTTGAAAATAATTTATGCGTCGAATCTCACTACTATTGTCAGTGCCAATTCGGGGTCATTTTTGATGGGCTTCCCAAGCTTTCCAACGGCAAGCAATTCACCATTGTCATTATAAAGTCCAACCGCTGTGACATACGTGCTTCAAGCAGAATGTGTCACTTCATTGATGTAATATTCACCTGCATTATATGTCGCCGCAAATGAACCGCTTCCACCGGAAGGTTGGTCACCTGGTGCAAAAAATTTATGAACCGGAACATTGGAACCGGAAGGTATATAAACGCTACCACTCCGCCCCGAAGCCGCTGAAATGTTGGTTGTGTGGGAATATTCATTTGGATTTATTGCACATGCGTATTCGTGCTCATAAATTGTAACCGTCGATTTGAATTGCATTGAAAATCCATCACTGCCCGTCCCAATACCCACTCCAGAATACATAGAACCGGTGTTTGTGACCGTTACAAAGCCGTGTTGATAGAAGGCATTGCCTAACACACTACCACTGCCTTCAGCGGTCAAATAGGACGCTTCAAAGCCATTCCTGTAGTAGTCTGAATAGCTTGATGAATACTGCCAGTCGTAGATATTGCCTTTACCATCATCTTTCAATAATAGCGTGGAACCCTTACTATTATCGGTAAGCTCAATTGACCCTCGCTTGATTTGTTCGCCAAATATATTTTTTGGAATGGAAATAACATTTACACGACCGTGAATCTGTCTATTTTCAGTCGCAGTATTATTCCCGCCAAAGCTGTTAAATGGTTTATTCAAATCTTTGTAGTATAAATTTCGGATTGAGAAAAATAGAGGCAGTTTGTAAAACGTCCCAAGGCTCCAAGCGTCTTTTCCAAGGCTTGAGGATAGCGCATTGTACGTCCCAAAACTTTGAGATGCGGCGGATGATGTGGTAAAATTATGAGTACTACCACTCAAACCCTCTAAACCATACACAAGACTTCCACTATCAGTGTTAGTGAACGTGAAAGTCTTATATACGTTAAACGGTTTTATTGATTTATCATTTGGGCTTAATAGTTTGTACATTTTAACGTCTCCAATATGATTTCGGGATTTTTATTGAATTCACTTTCTCAGAATCTAAGGACTTTGAAGCCATGTTCCTCTGCAAATTTATTTTTGAACTTGTCGTTTTCCATGTTGCTTTCCAAGTCAAAAAATGGCGTGTATTTTTCAGCTTTTGGACCACCGTGCCAGTAATCACCATCAATTTCAAGTATGATTGGCTGACCTTTAATCTTGAAATCGTATGATTTGCAAACACCGTCCCTATTTAGAAAAAATTGATAGTGGTAATCAATATTGTGCTCATCAAGCAAATCAGCAACCCGCTTTTCAAGTTTGTTCATTGGTCGCTTGGTCATTATTTTCTTGATAGCTTCGGGTGTGTGGGTTTTTCCGTACATTCCGTTCTTTTCACCAATGGAATGGCCACGCTCAATCATACTATTGCTTATTCTGGTCTTTGTTTCATCGGAATGTTTTAGACCTTGATTTCAATGGCCGTTTTCCGCAATTATTCGTTTATTCGCTGACCCAATTTTAGCTTTTGTTTCGTCTGATAGAACGGCTCCATATCTTGGGGCATCCTTACCTATCCGAGATTTCCTTACTTCGGCAGAACACTTATATGAGCATGTGTCCCCAGTTGTAAGTGTTTTACAAATCGGGCACGGTCTATAATTAGGAAAGTCACCTAAATTTTCCGCTACATATTCAATAAATATTGTGTCATGTAACATCTTCAAATGGTGACTAAATCCTTTTAATCCAATTTCTCGCTCACACTTTCTACATTTTACTTTCATAATCTTCTCCTATACTAATAAGTATCAGGAAGTTTAATAAAAAGTGACAGTATCAAGCTTTATTTTAATAATTAGTTCCTAAAAATCCAACTTAATTTTTATGATTGCCTCACGAGAAAAGCTCTTCATTAATGGCTTGCTCATTTTAGCAACGGCAACCAAATCGTTGGTGTCATTGTATAGTCCAACCGTAGTAATGAAGCTCTTAGGGTCATTAACAAAGCTTGTGTTTGTCATGGTTCCATCAGACGCCGTAAAGAACGTTGGATTTGCACTAAAATTAAATTCCTTGTTATAAACACGGCAGAAATAATGAGTTGAGGAAACATTTTCTTCCCTACGTGCCTCAAATTTAAGACCATCTTTCATAGCTTGGAATAATTTCTGCGAGTTATTGTTGTTTACATTTGAACCGGTAACCGTTCCAAGTGTTAATCCATCGGCACCTGGAGCATCTAAACGTGATGCATTAAGAATGTAAATTCCCATATCAGGATAGTACAATCCATATGAACCAGATGCGGTTTCAAGTACGGCCGTCTTATACGTTACCGCAGTTCCAGTTGCAATTGAACCAGAAACAATATTATAAACACGTCCACCGGTATCAACAGTTGTGGTTGAAGTAGCACCGGAATCGTCAATCAATTTGATTTTCTTATTGCCACTACCACTCAAATGAAGTTCCCAATTTCCTGGGTCTAATTTTTCACGCATTCTTGCACGATTGACAGAAATCATGTAAATACTATTTACAATAGTTGTGTCCTTCATGGTAAAGCGGGATACTTGAGGTGCTAACAGCAAATTTGCAAACTGCGAATACATCGCTTTTGATGCGCCGTTATCGGTGCCTGCGTGTGTTAATATTGAGCCGCTACCCGCATAGTTTCCATATGTTACACCGTATTGAATTTCCGCCTCAGAGTCCGATGCTGGGTCTGTTTTATACACATCATAATAATATGCACCACTTGAACCACTTTGGGTTGAGCCGGTAAAGAACGTAGTTAGTGTTCCTGTACCACTGGACCACAGGCCGGATGTTAATTGCTGTGCTTGATTGATAACTATGTCATTATCAGGGTCAAATTTTTTATAAATTGCCATCTAA
>Ga0233447_1002655_pt1 | contig 12426 bp, 12 predicted proteins | sample SI_124_October20_3_FD_183014 | JGI IMG/M metagenome (GOLD analysis project Ga0233447, IMG submission 183014) | Seawater microbial communities from Saanich Inlet, British Columbia, Canada - SI_124_October2016_135_MG | ecosystem: Environmental > Aquatic > Marine > Inlet | place: Canada: British...
ATAGTTGTATAACTATGCACTAGAACAAAAAAATTACAAGCTTTTTAGGATTTTTTTAGCAAAAAAATATGAAGAAAAGAACTGCAGCTAAACGCTTTCCTATTTATCAAGTTTAAGATTTTTTTTGTCTATTTTTCCAAAACTCTCTTTTTGTGTTACTGCCTCCGGTGAGTGAATACATTCCCGCACTTTCATTTATTTCTAATCTAGAAGAGGTATTAAGAATAGGTATTATTTTAGTTCTCAGTAATCCATGCGAAATATTTTTTATCCAATCTTTGCTGCCGATGGCTATAGACTCCGACCACACGGGTTTTCTGCAATGATATGACTTCTCTACTTCTTCATTGAGTGTTTTTAAATACCATTTATAGAAAAATATCTCGATTATTGTTAGTTGCAGTCTCAAACGCCTGAAATTCTCCGAATAAGGATTCCTGATTTTCTCTATTAAGACACAAAATTCCTGTCCAATATTGTGGTCCTATCGGCAGGAATTGATTATAATTTTAATCTTATATCAGTCTTTATCTTTCATTCGATAGCTTTCCCTTCAATAACGATAACTTTCGCTATGGTGAAGCAGTCTGTCAAGAACAGCGCTTATGACAGTACTGTCATTATTGAAAACCTTCGGCCAGTCTTTGAAAGCTCTGTTGTCTGTAAGTATGATAGAACCCGTTTCATATCTTTTCGATATAACCTGAAACAGCAAATTTGCTCCCTGTTTATCAATTGGCAAGTATCCAAGTTCATCAATAACTATAACTTTTGGCAGGGTATATTTTTTCAGAACTCTATCAAGAGAATTAACTACCGCCGCCGCTGATAGAGTGTTTATAATATCAACAGCAGGGCTGAACAATACAGAGTATCCTTTACTGCACGCTTTGACTGCTAGAGCAACGGCAAGATGCGTTTTTCCCAAAATTATAATATCATTCATATATCTTACATAGAAGATTTTACCAGAAGATGCAAGCTCATACATAGCTCTGTCAAGTGGCAAAAGGTAAAGTGCGGCAATAAGTGTAGAGATGGAAGCATCGGCAGTGATACCTTTTCCTGTATTCAAATAATCAGGACATATCTAAAAAAATAGAACAGCCCGGAACCACTAAAAATTCTTTTAATACTTATCTCCAGGAAGAGAGAAGTTTAAACGTTGATTCTGAAAATCCAAGCTAATTGTGTTGTGTCATCGCTTAAAGTGGGTCGCATGACTAGCCAACTCACCTAAAAAGCCCTAGAAACTATAAGCTAGGGAATCAATAAGTCTCTGTTTTTTTTACAACATTTTTGCCATAAGGGGGTTAAAGGATGCTTGCAACTTTTCTGGCACAAATTTTGCTCCTGTGCTCTTGCGTATATGTTTTATACGGGTTAACGGCATCAAGGCAATTGACTATAAAGATTGGTTCAGATTATCTAAAAATTATTCAACGTTTCACACGCACTTCAGAAGGACTTAATATGTTAAAAAAGACTAAAGGCACTATAATATTAACCATATTGTTTTCGTGCATATATACACATGCAATAGTTCTAGTTACTATAAAAAATGAAAATAGGGATAGGCGTAGCTATTGGGTCAATTATATGGTTGGTTATACTTGGGACCATATTGTGCCTTATGCTGATTGTAGAGATGCTTTTATAGAAGTGATGGGACAAAATAGCCTTAAACCTGCACAACGAATCTATCTCCTGACGCTCCAACATTTTTTGCATCACAACCTTCTCCCGAGTAATAATAATTTAACTGAAAATAAAACAAGGAGTCAACGTGACAGATGCCATACAATATGGTCAATTCTTGATAGGCAAATAAAATGCCCACAAAAGAGCTACCCGCCACTTGAGTTATCGTGGGATAATCCTGATGATCAATTAGTATTAACAGTGCTGTTGTATGCAAATGGCAACGGATGTTATCACTCTAATGGACACGGAGGTATAGATCCTGGACAAAGCTTAGATACAAGAATGCTTACTGCAGAGCAAGAAAGCTATATTAGAAGCAATTGCAAAGGTTTATATGAATGTCCTGGTAGCCCACAATGGTGTGAGTCTTTTACTATATTACTGGGGACGGCCTTTGTACAACCTTGGGAGCGGATTCCTGATTTGCCTAACGTTCCACAAACTTATGTATAACGTTGGTTTTGAACCCACATTGTGCATTTGCTTTTTGCAAAAGATATAACTTCTTTATAGTAAGTGAATTCAATTGCAATGCAGTTGAAAAAATATATTCTATTAAGTTTGCAAAAATCAAACCGCAGAGGGACATCTAATTATCCACCAAAGAGCATCTACATTCAGCGGTGCAACTACAGTAGGAATGATATCTTTAGCATTACACATTTAATAACAAATCCTTATTTTCGGTTATATCAAAAACGCTCTTCCCCCAGTACAAATACAAGTGATTGTCTTTTTGTTTGAGGCATATACCTTCTAGATAGTTAGGCCAATTCTCATTAGTTATGGGGATATTTGTAAGCGTTCCAAGAAACACTGCTAAAATACAGTCGTGCGTCACATAAAATCCAGGGCCGCTTGATTGTTCTAAATCTTCCATTAAACCTTCAAGTAATAACTTTGATCCTTCTTCTTTAGTGCGCATGCCAGGTAATTTTGCACCTGCTAACAATTTGAAAAAGACTTCTTCTGGAGGTTGGCAAGAAATAAAGTTTTGCGCCGCTAATTTTCCATCTGAAACATATACACCATCTCCTCCTAAAAGTTTACTTGACTTAATTTTATTTTGAAAATTAGGGAAAACAGCTTTTGATGTCTCTAAGCAACGCTTAATTGGGCTGGATTTTACGAAATCAATGTTTGAATACGTTTTATTTAAAAAGTGCCCTAATAACCTTGAAGTTTGTCTACCTTTAGGTGTAATAGATTGAAGAATATCTTCATGTACATTTGTTTTGATATACTTCTCTGCATGCCGCAAAATAAAGACACAAGGGGCGTCTGTTTGCAATGATTTAAAATGCTTAATCAGTTTAGCTAAGTGCAATTTTATTTCCCTCAGAGGTATATGAATCTTCGCAAAGTAAATAATAACGATAATCGTCATCGCATTGAGAGCAGTTTAAAAACCAATCGTTGTTTTTTACAATTCGTTTTTTCTTTGTTAAGATATCAACAAACGAATCTTGCAATATATGACCTAAAATAAATTGTTTTCCTAAGTCTTGACAACAACTTAAGATATGGCCATCAGATGCTACAAAAGTAACTTTTGAAAAAATCCCACAGCCGTTAGGTAAATCCAAAAAACCTTTTTGAAAGGTGGTTTCTGCACGAGAATGAAGATTTCTTACAAAAACTTCGAAGTCTAAACTGTCAGCAAATTTTCTTATTGCTGGTAGTTCATTCTTGTTTTTATCTTGCAATGTTACTGCCAATTTCACGATTAGATTGTTTGCTTTTGTTTTTGCTAGATATTTTAGATTTTTAGCCACTGTTGAAAGACAGCTGCCTGGCATAATGTTTTGATAAACAGATTCTGACACACCATTAAAACTAACTTGTATCAAACGAATGTCAGCTTGTATTAATTTATCAATAACATCTGGAGTTAAAAATAATCCATTTGTTGTTAAACCCGTTTCAATTCCTCTTTTATTCAGGGTTGAAACAAAGTGATAATAATATTTGTTAAAAAGTGGTTCGCCCAATCCAGCTAACATCACCTTTGCATCTTTGGGAATCCAATTGATTAAATGTTCAATTAGTTTTTCAGACATAATCGGATTTGAACGTTTTAGCTTATCTCGAGGACACATAATGCAATCAACATTACAACTTGCTGATAATTCAATATCCAAAAATGGTGTAGAATCTAATAATTCCAGCTGTTTTGTTATTAGCTCTTCGCATTTCAGTTGCTGTACTTCAGAAATTAAAGCATTAAGGTTGTTCATATTAATGCTCACTTGGTTCTAATTGAATAATATGATTAAAACCATCCAAGGGAATAATATTAGTTAATTGTAAACCTGCTTGTTGACTCAAGTCTTGGAATTGTTCTCTTGTACGTTCTTTACCTCCAGCGATTAATAGCATATTTAAATCTAGCATCCCTCCATTGCTGTCGTTCTCATCCAAAAGCATCTCAATTAAATAAATCACTCCTAATTTTGACAACGCATTTTTTGCATGTTTTAAAATTTTTACACACTTTTTATCATTCCAATCGTGTAAGACTCTTGACATAAACACAGCATCCCCCTTAATTGGCCATGCTTGAAATAAATCAAATTCGTTAACCTCAAAAGGAAGCTTTTCGCCTACTTTTTGTTTTAATTGCTTTACTACAGCATGCCTTTCTAACAAAGCCCCTTGTAAATGTGTATGTTTTTGTAAAATATTTTTCAATAGTGTGCCTTGTCCACCAGCTGCGTCGATAATGGTATTATAGGAAGAGAGATCCAATTTATTCGCAATATTAAGGTAGTCATGTTCAGCATAGGTTTGCATGGCATTTTGATAGCATTTCAATTGCTTTAGATCTTTATCTAACCAATCAAATACAGGTTGTCCCATGTATTTTTCGAAAACTGGTTGATTCTTTTGTAAGGCTTCTGTTAGGTGCATCCATGTTACGTAGTGTTCATTTGCCCAAAGCACAGCTACATCAGAAAGAGATAATGGGTTGTTTTTCTTTAAGAAGTCTCCTTTTTCTGTTGTTTCCCAAAAACCATCATCTTTTTTTATGATTAATTCAATTTCTTCTAATGCTTTCATCAAACGCATCATAGAATCAGATTGAAGTCCGGTTTTTTTCGTTAACAATTCACTTTTTGCTGGTAACGCATCAAAAACACCAAGTTCTACTGCAGATTTAATAGTTTGTGTTTTCCAATAGCTAACTAATTCTCCTGATAATTGTTGTAAAGGAGACAATAATTTTTCACGCAAACATTTGATAATTTTTCCAGTTTCATCAATGACCAATAAAGCTCCATATTTATCTTCTGTTCTTGCAAAACCATTATAAAATGGTTCGACCATTAGATAACGCTGCTTATAAATAGGTTGCCCTTCCAAATTAATATGAAACCAACCAACCTCGTCCTTAGCACGAGCAAATCCCTTATGAAAAACATCTAAATCAAGAAACCAGTGCCTATGAACCTCTGTTCCATCTAAATAAATATGTGTATAAAATCCCTTATTATTTTGCACACATGCAATAGTATCTTTGAAATCACCGGCATATTTATAACGATTTTTATACAATGGCTTACCATTTTTATTAATATGCAAATAAAAACCGTCTTTATCTCTTACAGTACAAACTCTGTTTTGAAAATTACCGCACCAATCATAGTGATTTTCATATAAAGATGTACCGTCCGGTAAAATATGCTTCCAGCCTTGCTTATCTACTACGGATGCGCATCTTTCATAAAAACCAAAGGTTCGCAAATACCGTTCGTTATAAATAGCTTTTCCATTTTGATCAATATGATAAGCACCACTACTATCTTCCACTGGAGCAATGCCAGGAGAGTGATATTTAAGTACACGGTTAAAACGATTTTTATAAAAAGGTTTATCTCCTAAAACATGGAATTTTGCATCTTTAGAAAGAACTGTTTTTCTCCAGTTTGTACTCATCTATTAACTCCTTGATTATCTGATGCATAGCATGATTTCAGAGGCCTACGCATATTGCATTTAACGCAAATATCATAATCCATATAATTTTGACACAAATCTTGATACTCTGAACTTTCCCAAATTTCCATTAAACTATGTTCATTGACGTTGCCAAAATCACCTAGTTCTCGTCGCTGAATATCTGGTGCACAACAAGGACTAAAGTGTCCATCTGGTGCAATCCAAGCTTCTCTGCCTAGAAAGGGACAAACACCATTAGACATTAAGTTGGTTGTTGCTTCTAAGCCTAATTCATCAAAATTATCTAAGCGAATTGCTTTGCCATTAGGAAGCAAATGTGTTTCAGCAATGGTTTTTATTTGTTTAACAACACGATTCCACTTGGCTATTGCTCTGATATCTCTACGCATAGATTGTAAATTTATCTCACTAAAGTGTGTCCACAAATGATGCCCTTTTATGCGATCAACTCCTAATTCAATCCCCATTTTTATAATATCTGCTAACTCATCTATATTTGACTCCATAAATGTAAGTTGTAGCGTTATAGTAGGAGTTATATTATTAAGCTTTTTGTATCTATTCCGTGTACTAATAAGTATCTTAATGTTATTAAACCCTGCTTTAAAAGAAGAGTTTTGCATAATTTTTTCTTGTGTGTGCGGTGTTGCTCCATTCCAAGAAATTTTAATATCTGAAGCAATTGGCACAATTAAATCTGCCCATTCCTTTGCCCCCTTAACAGGAAATGTCCCATTCGTTGTTAAATTGAGTTTGATCTTAAATTGTTTGCACAAATTTATAATGGAATCAAAATCTTTGTATAAGAGTGGTTCCCCCATTGTTGAAGGAATTATTTCTTCTAATGCAGTATTTTGAGAAGCTTTTATGATAGACTCAATAAGTGTAATATTCATGCGTTGCTTGGACTTACCCGCGTTTATGCGCTTTTGCTCTATTGTGCTGTAACGCGAATGATGTTCGCACATAATACAATGCAAATTACAGTCATTCGGGTTTGTATCAAAAGTAATGCGCCAAAATCCTTTTTTAGACATAGCAGTTTTCTCCTTTTGCACAAAGAGCTTGCTCATAGATTTGTTCTAATGCAAAAACATGGTCTTCTATGGAAGGAACATCACCATTGGAAGATTGCAAATATCCCCGTGATCCTAATTGTTCTGCCCAGTCTGGATTATCTAAAAGTAACTGCATCGTAGCAGCTAAGCTATTTATATCTCTGTGCTTAAACAATAAACCATTAACTTTGTGCTGAACATATTCTGCCATTCCACCAATATTTGCTGTAATTACAGGGATACGTGCCTGTTGAGCCTCATGAATAACAAGTGGCGAGTTTTCTTCCCAAATAGATGGAACAACAATTGCATCAATATGATTAAAAACATCGTTGACTATATTCGTATTGCAATATTCAGGTAACCATTCTATCTGATTCTGTGTTGCTTGGGGTAATACACGAAGAAACTCTCTTAAAGCAGCAGTATTTTGGCCTCGAGGACGCCCCCAAATTTTGAGCTGACAGTCTCCTTTTAGTTTACCAAAAGCCTGTATCAATAACTGAATCCCTTTAGCAGGAATGTGCGTACCAATATAGCCAAATGTTAAACCTCTATTTGATAGTTTTTTTTGCCTGTTCTTACAACGTTTTATGTCAAAGCCATAATCTAAATAAACAAGTTTTTCAGATGGAATACATAGGTCACGTCGATAACGTTGCAATAAATAAACAGAAGGAGCAATAAAATAATCAATCTTACTTAGAACAGATTTGATATAAGCCATTCTTCTGGCGATCCATTTTTCCCAATAGACTGTATCTTCCTTTCTATCTTCTATTGCTCCTGAAAAGTATCCAGGATAACAGCGCTTCGCACATTGTGAATCATCCTGCTTTGAACACAGAGCCCAAACGTCATTGGGATTTTTAGGAGACCTTTGAATAAACAGTCCTCTTGGACACAACAGCCAATAATCATGTAGTGTATAAATCACAGGGATATGATCTGGAATTCTAGTTAACAGCGATACTGACAAATGATTTAGGTGTCCAATATGTACAATGTCAGGATTAAACTTTTTCAGTGTTTTGTAAAACAGTTCATCAACAGTTTCTATTCTATAGCTATAGCGATGTTTTTCTAAAGGCAGATTCACAAGATTAAGCTTGATTGCAGGTTCTAATATATCTATTTCTTGCTGAATAGAATAATCAGACATAAATGGGTTTTCTTGTCGAGTAAAAACTTGTACCTCATGTCCCTTCCTAACAAGTCCATGACATAACGTTTGGGTATACACTTCTGAGCCTGCATTGTAGCGCATAGGGTAACCATGAATGAGCTTGAGAACTTTCATAATATTACTTCCTTCAAATATCTAACAATCTTCCTAAATTAATCTATTTTATCTAGGTACTACTTCCTTTACATAACACATTAGACAAGCACTTACTAAATATGTTAAGACAGCAATAATTACCGGTAACAGTATATGAAATTGAGATAAAATTCCCAATGTTATACCACTAACAATAAAAGCAATACTAGATACTGCGGCAAAGCCTCCCATCAGTTTCCCTTGTTCAGAATCCTTAACAAGATTAGAACCCATAGCTAACAATCCACTGTAAGCTAAAACTTCGAGTAAACCTAACATAAAAGCAAGAATCCATGCGTTTTCCAAAACAGGAAACGAAAAAAGGATAAGAAGACAAATACTTATTAAAATTGCCACAAAAATATACATAAATTTTAATGACATAAGTTTTAAGAGTTTTCGCTGAACAAATAAAATAGAAAAGATGCTTCCAAAGCTTAAAACGCAAAAAAACAATCCCATCTGTTTAGTGTCAAAACAGAAAAGTTTTTCCACAACTAATGGAATGCTTGTAACATAAAACCCCCAGCCCAAATTTAATAAGAAGAAAATAATCCCAAGCAATAGTATTCGTAAATCCGTAAAAATAAAAAGGAAAGACGAAAATATTTTTATCAGTCTAATAGGCCCCTTAAATGCTTTGACATAAGTTTCTTTGAATAAAACTATCATCAAGATTGCATTTAGAATCCCTAATCCTGCTGCAGTCCAAAATGGTGTAGCTAAACAAAACCATGAAACCCAATTGTGATCAGTCGTAAAACTGGCAATTATAGGACCAACAATAAGGCCTATTGCTACAGCTAGAGTGAGCCATCCAAGATTTCTAGCTTTGCATTCAGGTTTACTAATGTCAGAGACTGCAGCTTGCACAATATTATAACCACCTCCAAAAAAGCCAGACAAAAAGCGACTAATAAAAAAAATGATCAACAAATGATAATAAATAGAAATAGCACCCAAAGCATAGCAGCAGGCATTCAAGACAAGAGACAATATCAATATCTTTTTCCGACCAAGTTTATCTGATAACTCACCTAAATAAGGTGCACCAAAAAATGCCCCCATTGGCCAAGTAGCCAATGCTATACCATAAAATAAATACCGTAAACTAAAGGCTGTACTAGGGTCAATAAAAGGGTTTTGTAAAGAAACAAAAAGAAAAGGTAAAAGAGGGAAAACGAGTCCAACTCCCATTACCTCAATGACGATAGTTAACATAAATGCAACTAAAAGGTAACGTGAATTTTTATTGGAATCATTCCTTGACATAGAGCAGTAAGTATTCTATATGATAATAAATATAATAATCTCTGAAGTGCATGTTAAATGTTGAACTAATTTTAGGTAATTAGAAGGCCCACGAAAAGCTTTTCGTGCAATTTCTAATTACTAAGTGTAAAAGTGTCCTAAACTACTCACGCAGTGACCCGTCCGTCAAAGCTTTAGCGTAGGAGGAAGCTGCTATTCTTTTAGTCTTTTAAACTCCAATTATACGAAGTCGAATGAGTTTTGAACGTTACGATAGTAGTGTTCAACACAAGGTCGAAACAACCGAAGGTTGATAACCTGCCGACTACACCAACAACTAAACGGAACTTGCGCGCCGAAAATATATATCATCAGGTATCTTATAATTCAAGCTCGGATGAAATCTTTCAGTATTAAAGAGTTTATGATTGCTGATATTATAGGGAATTGTGTCGAAAGTTTAAAGATTATAGAAACACAAGATTTTATGTTTCTACACTACTATTACTTCAATATTATTTCTTTCGAGATTTTCTTTAGCTTCTGCTGGGATCCCATCGGTAATCAAACAGTCAATATCTGCAGTGCTACATATTTTGGTAAGAGCCACTTTGTCAAATTTTGTAGAATCAGTTAGAACAAACGTTTTTTTACTTTTTTCTACAATGGCAGATGTAGTTTCTGCCCTAAGCATATCTCTGCTTGTAAACCCTGCTTCGGGAGAAAAACCGTCAATTCCAATGAATGCCTTACTAAAATTAACGTGTTTTATGCAAAGACTAGTAAGCTTTCCTACAAGGCTTTCGCTTTGATTCTGATACAGCCCACCCATGATGAGAATATTTATTTCTTTATTTTTTCTTAATTCTCTTGCGATATAGATGTTGGAAGTCAAAATAGTAACCTTCTTTTTTTTAATTAGTTCTTTTGCAAGAAGGGCATTGACTGACCCTGACTCAATGAAGATAGTTTCGCCATCACTGACGAATTCTGCTGCTTTTTGGGCAATTTTAACTTTTTCTTCATAGTTAAAGGCCATTCTATTGGATATTCTGTCAGATTTGTTAAGTACTGCACCTCCATGAACCTTTTTTAGCAATCCATGTTCTTCAAGATAACGTAAATCTTGTCTGATAGTTACACCGGAAACCTTAAGCGAAGTCGATAGGTTAAGAACAGATACTTTGTTGTCATGTGAGAGCAGTCTTAAAATTGCTTTATGTCTTTCGTTCATATAAATACCTTTTTGTACCGCTGGATTAACTCTGATGAACACTAATTCTTTTAATCAGAGTTTATTGGTGTCAATTAGTGGTGAATGAATTTCCTTTAGTAGTTTTTTAATTCTGTGCTTAAATGGTATTGGTGACTCAAACCCTAATGATAATAGTTTATTCATACTTAAATGACTATTTAATGGCCTTTTGGCATCATCATTGGGAGGAGTAACCATTTTTATAATATGATCCATGCTTTTATTCAGCTGTTCAGCTATAGTTTTAGCGATGCCATATTTTGTTGTCTCATCCTGTCCTGAAAAATGGTATATTCCGCTTGCTTTTTTTGTTAGTAGAAATAGTATTGCTTCAGCTACATCGCCGGTATATGTTGGGTATCTGGTAATTGTATTGTCCATTTGATATATATTACCTGAATCCAATGCATTAATAGCAGTATTAAGTACAGCAGACGCTTTTAGACCGGCTCTTACTCCATAGAGAAGTGGAACCCGAAGAATGCAGAAGTTATTTGAAATTTCAAGAATTTTATCTTCAGCTATTTCTTTTGTTTTTCCATAATAGTTTATAGGATCTCTTTTATCGGTTTCAGAATATGGAGGATTATTACCAGAGAAAACATAATCTGTTGAGATGAAGATCATTTTAGCACTTCTTTCGAAAGCCACTTTTGCAAGCTGTCCTGATGCCCACACGTTAAGTCTGTAGGTTTCTTTTTGCTTATTTTCACATTCGTCAGGATCTCTCCATGCAGAAGTATGAATTAAACAATCCCATTCTATGTCAGCAAGTTTCCTTATACCTTCTTCTTTGGTAATGTCAGCAGCAATATAATTGCTATTTCTTTGAGAAAAACAGGCTTTGATTGTCTCAATATTTCTGTTTTCAAGAGTATAAACAATATCTGTCCCCAATAATCCGGTAGCTCCGGTAACTAATACTTTCATTTTTGTCTCCATTTAATTTTGACCTACGTAAAAAAGAGAATAGAACTTCATTAGCACAATTATCCATATTTCCTATGTTGTTATATAGAATGTTCAGTTCTTGCGATGATATCATCTTGTGCGTCAGGCGAGAGAATCGTAAAAAACGCGGAATAACCTGCAACACGCACTACGAGATTTCTATATTGTTCCGGATTTTTTTGGGCTCTTAATAGAGTTTCCCTGTCAACAATGTTGTATTGTACGTGCCATCCTTTTAAACCAGTAAAGAATGTATCTAAAATTGAAGCGAGTTTTTTCTTATTTGCTTCTGACCTGATTGTCGCGGGTGACAGCTTCTGATTCAACAAAACTCCCCCTGTAATTCTGTCTGTTGGAAGTTTTGAGACGGATTTAAATACTGCAGTCGGTCCCGCTATATCTGTTCCTGAAGAAGGCGAACATCCTTCTGCAAGCGGAGTACCAGCTTTGCGTCCGTCTGGTGTTGCCGTTACTACGGCTCCTGATGGGACATTTGCTGAAATGCTTGAAGTCCCTGCGTAATATTTGCATCCTATGGGGCCGCGACCATAACGGGTTGTATGATATTTTTCAATTTCATCTATGAAGTATGTGTAAGCTTCCTTTACTAACGCGTCTACATAGTCATCGTCATTGCCATATTTTGGTGCGAAATTAAGAAGCTTTTGTCTTATTTTTTCACCTTCCATACCTGCAAAATCATTGTCTAATACTTTAGTCAAATTAGCTTTTGATATTTTATTGTCTTCAAATACCAGTTTTTTTATTGCTGCCAGAGAATTTCCAAGGTTTGCTATGCCGACTTGCAGGCCAGAGACGAAGTCATATTTTGAACCGCCTTCTTTAATTGTTTTTCCTCTTTCAATACAGTTATCAACAAAAGTGGAACATAAAATATCTTGAACATTTTCTTCGATAGCTAAGTC
>Ga0233447_1002669_pt1 | contig 12359 bp, 11 predicted proteins | sample SI_124_October20_3_FD_183014 | JGI IMG/M metagenome (GOLD analysis project Ga0233447, IMG submission 183014) | Seawater microbial communities from Saanich Inlet, British Columbia, Canada - SI_124_October2016_135_MG | ecosystem: Environmental > Aquatic > Marine > Inlet | place: Canada: British...
GTATTAAATTTTTGCAATAAATCGTCACCTGATCATCAAGCAATAATTGAACAATTTGTTGGCACTAAATTACATCTATTAAAGCCTATTTGATTTTCTGCTTTTTATTTTGGACTAGGTATATATACACGACGCTTTAAAATTTCAATCCTATTTTCATTTTGGTTTGGGTATAGATATCGATCCTAACAAAGATATTCGTACAGATTATGTTGTTTTTAAAAAAAACGGGAACTTAATTATTAAAAAACATGTCTATTAAGATATGACGCCTTGGTGTTGTGCTTTGTACTTGTATTTGTTGCTAATAATTTTTGGTGGTGTACTAGCAGATTTGGCTAATAAAAAACGTGTGGTTGTGGCACCTGAATAGAATAAGATCTAAATAAAAATTAATAGGTTTAAAAAAAAGCAGGGTGTATAATTTGTTCGGATAGGAGACTGATAAATGACTAAAAGAAGTATTTTAATACAAGCTTTATTGATGATTTTATTTTTTATTTGTTCATCTAATAGCATAGCTGCTCAAACAATGAGTTGGCAGGAAATTGTTAGGCTTACAAAAAAACATAATATTGATTTGATTGTGGCTGAAAAAGAGATTGAAATAGCTAGAAGGCAAAGAAGTATTACTAAAAGCGGCCAAAACCCTAAGTTAAGTACAGGGGTTTCTTTGAGAAAGTCCAGGGATTTGTCGGCTGCTAGTTCATCAGATTCTGAGCAATTTAGTTTGGATTTGAGTTATTTGATCTATGACGGAGACAAGACCCGTTATAATCTATTGGCTGAAGAAGAAGCTATAAAATATTATGAGAATAATTATTTGGTTACAGAATCTAATACTAGATTAGAGCTTAGGGCAGGGTTTTGTGCTTTATTGCAGTCACAAGAGCTAATAAAACTAACAGAGGCTATAAGCAAGCGAAGACAACAGCAATTAGCGTTGGTTCAGCTTAGGTATAAGGCTGGTTTGGAGCATCGAGGCTCTTTACTTACAGCAGAAGCGAATTATAAAAAAGCTATTTTTGAACTAAATCAAGCAAAAAGAAATTTGATAATAAACCAGAAAAGCTTTGTAAATGTAATAGGGGTTACTTCTAATTATAAGGTTGATCTTGAATTTGATGTTGGGCTGCAAACAAAAACAGAAATTACACCAGATTTTGAAAAGATTGTAATGAATATTCCTTTATTTAGAACAATACTATTTAGAAAGAATCAAGCTAACTACAATACAGAAGCACTAAAAGGAAACTATCTGCCAAGGATATATGCTAGTGCAGGTACGGGTAAAGATATTTCAGCCTTAAATGAAAATAATTTTGTTTATGATGATTGGTCAGTAGGTGTTAACTTTTCTTATGATATTTTTGATGGAGATAAAAGAGATAATGAACTGGTTAAATCACAAATTCAGTTAGTTCAGAATGAATGGACCTTAAAAAAGAGTTTTAGGGATATTCTCTTAACAATGGAAAGCGTTTGGACCGCATTTATTAATGCGGTAGATGAAGAGCTGGTATCGCAGAGTTTTGTAACTGCTTCGGAAGAACGATCAACAATTGCAGAAGCTCAATATTCTTCAGGTTTAATATCATTTGATAACTGGACCATAATTGAAGATGCTTTAATAAATAGCCAGAAAAAGTATTTAAATGCGCGTATTAATACATTAATTTCTGAAGCAAAATGGATCCAAGCCAAAGGAGGCGTCTTAGATGAAATCTAAAAAAACTGTTTTTACTGTAATAGCTATTTTAATAATCGCTTTAATAGGGGGTCTTTATTATTTCAATATTAAAGATAATCCTAAAATTGTCTTAAAAGAGGTTGTGCCAACTTATCAAAACTTGAAATCTGTTATATCTGTAAATGGAGTTGTAGAGCCAGAAAATAGAATAGGCATTAATCCGCCTGTTAATGGTAGGGTTGAGAAAATATATGTTGATGAAGGTTATGTTGTAAAAGCCGGAGATACGTTGGCAATTATGAGCTCTACAGATAGGGCTGCGTTATTGGATGCGGCTCGTAGTCAGGGCGCTGAAAAAGTTAAATATTGGGAGGGTGTTTATAAACCTACGCCATTAATAGCGCCGACAAATGGACAGGTGATTGTAAGGAATGTTGAGCCAGGTCAAACAATAAACACAGCAACTCCTATACTAGTTTTAGCAGATAAGCTTATTGTGAAGGCACAGGTTGATGAAACTGATATTGGACTTGTTAAGAAAGGTCAGAAAGTGGTTATTGTTCTGGATGCCTACCCAGATATTAGTATTGAAGGAACTGTAAAACATATTTCCTACGAATCAAGGATTATTAGTAACGTTACTATCTATCAAGTTGAAATAATGCCAAAAAAAGTGCTGGAAATGTTTAGGTCTGGTATGAGCGCAAACGTAGAGATAGTAGAGCAAAGCAAAGAACATGTTTTGACGATATCTGAATCTGCAATTAGTTATAAAAATAACGAGCCTTATGTATTAATAAAAGATAATTCAAAGCAGGGATATCTAAAAAAAGGTATAAAAATTGGGCTAGCAGAAAATGGTCAAGCTGAAATTATTTCAGGGATCACAGCTAAAGATATAATAATTATTAAGAAATCAAACGGTGCTAATAGTGAAAAAGCAAGTTCGTTTTTTAAAAGGCCAAGTCAAAGAAAATCTAAAAAGAAAAAATAAAATGATTGAACTCAAAAAAATTTCAAAAACCTATAATACTGGACATGTAGCTTTTCAAGCTTTGAAGAATGTTGATTTATCTATAGAGCAAGGTGAGTTTGTAGCGATTATGGGGCCGTCTGGTTCTGGTAAGTCGACTTTGTTGCATATATTAGGGTTTCTTGATCCGCCTGATAGCGGTAACTATTATTTTCAAGATGAAGATGTTTCTAGTCTTGAAGAAAACCAATTAGCTTTAATTAGAAATCAACTTGTAGGGTTTGTGTTTCAGCAATTTCATTTATTGCCTGGTATAAAAGCCAAGGAAAATGTGGGGTTACCAAAAGTTTATGCTGGTAAAACTAAAATTGAAATGGATGAGCTGGCAAAGCTTTCAGCAGTAGGGCTTGAAAAAAGAGCAGATCATGTACCAAGCGAGCTTTCTGGTGGTGAAAGACAGCGAGTAGCTATTGCTAGGTCTTTGATTAATAACCCTGTAGTGATTTTTGCAGATGAGCCAACTGGTAATTTGGATACCAAAAGCGAAAAAGAAATAATGGGGATATTTAAAGATTTGAATGAACAAGGTATCACCATAATAATGGTTACCCATGAAAAAGAGGTTGCAGAGCACGCAAAAAGAATAATTTTTATGCGTGACGGAAAAATTGTTTCTGATGAAAAAAAATCAACAGCTATTTCTATGTCTAATAAAGAACAACGCAATAAAGTGTTGGGTGTATTAAAAAACGACCATAAAAAATTTCATCAAACAGAGTTAATGGAACATATTAGGCAGGCATGGCGAGCTATGATGGTTAATAAGATGAGAACTTTTCTTTCTATGCTTGGTGTTTTGATTGGGATTGCAGCTGTAATTACAATGTTGGCGTTAGGTACGGGCGCAACAAAAGCAATTACGCAGGATTTGTCTAAGTTAGGTTCAAATTTATTAATAGTTAGACAAGCATCTAGACAAACAGGTGGAGTTTCATTAGGAACAGCTGGTTATGCACGATTGACACAGAGTGACTCGGATATAATTAAAAATTTAGATTCTGTTAAATATGTTTCTGGAACAATTGCAGGTAGAGCTCAAGCTGTTTTTGGAAATAAGAACTGGAATACAACTATTCAAGGGGTTGAAACAAGCTATGAAAAAATTCGTAGCTATACACCAGAAATAGGTCGTTTTTTTAATACGCAAGAATATGTGAAAAGAGAAAAAGTGGCATTAATTGGATATACGATTTATAAAGAACTTTTTAATCAAGAGAACCCAATCGGTAAAAAAATCAAAATAAATAAAGTTAGCTGTAAGGTTGTAGGCGTTTTACCAGAAAAAGGGTTTTCAAGAGGTAGAGATAATGATGATATGGTTATTGTGCCTTTAACTACAGCTATGTATAGGCTTTTTGGTAAAGATTATGTTGATCGAATAGAGGTGGAAGCAAAAGACGAAAAATCAGTAGAAAAGGCGCAAGCAGAAATTAAACAACTAATAAATAAAGCTCATAAAGTAAGAGATGGTGACGAGTTTGTTGATATTAGAGATTTATCTGAAATTCAAGAAGCTATTACTAACACAGTAAAAACTATTTCTACTCTTTTAGGTGTTGCAGCAGCTATTTCATTGCTTGTGGGTGGTATTGGTATTATGAATATAATGTTGGTATCTGTAACAGAGCGTACTAGAGAAATTGGCATCAGAAAGGCTATTGGTGCTCGTAGAACTGATATTATGCTTCAGTTTTTGATAGAGTCCATTGTTCTAACCTTAAGTGGTGGTTTTCTGGGTTTAATACTGAGTTTAATGGTTGCACGTATAATCTCTTTATTTACAGGCTGGACAATGATTATCACGGTTTTTTCTATATCTTTATCTACAGGTTTTTCAGTTGCGGTCGGAATATTTTTTGGTTTATGGCCAGCAAAAAAAGCCTCTCAACTAAAAACAATAGATGCCTTAAGATATGAATAAATCTTACATGGATAATGTAAAACAAGGTTAGGCTAATAAATCGTCAGCTAAATGCCAATTCAAATTTTCGATAATTCTAACTTCAACTATATTTTCAGCTTTATTTAGTAAGGTATGACATTCTTTGCTTAAGTTTAGGAGATGCAGTTTTTTATTAACTTGAGAATATCTTTCAGCGATATTGTTAATGGCTTCTAATCCTGAATGATCATAAACACGTGCTTTTTTAAAATCGATAACAATATGTTCTGGGTCTTTCTTTATATTAAATAGTTTTTTAAATGAGGTTGTTGACCCAAAAAACAAGGCGCCTTTAAGGCTATAAACCCTATAACCTCGAGCATTAATAAAATTTTTGGCTCTAATATTTTTACCTTGTTCCCAGGCAAACACTAGTGCGGCAACAATAACACCAACTAAAACAGCAGCGGCAAGGTCAACTACAACAGTTGTGATTGATACTAAGAAAATAATAAATGCATCAGATTTTGGGATTTGTTTAATGATTCGAAAGCTGCTCCATTCAAAGGTTGCAATTGATACCATAAACATGACCCCTACAAGTGCGGCTAAAGGAATTACCTCTATTACATTTGCTCCAAATAAAAAGAAAACTAATAAACTTAAGGCAGCAACTATCCCTGATAAACGACCACGACCACCTGCTCTAATATTAATCAAACTTTGCCCGATCATAGCACAACCACCCATACCTCCAAAAAAACCGTTAAGTACATTAGCAAAGCCTTGTCCGATGCTTTCTTTGTTGCCCCTGCCCCTAGTTTCTGTTAATTCATCAACAAGAGTTAAGGTCATTAAAGATTCGATCAGGCCAACACTAGCTGCAAGTGCTGCGAAAGGGAACACGATTTTAAGAGCTTTAAACGAAAAGATTGGCATATGAAAACTTGGTAATGATGCTGCTAGTGTAGTTTTTAAGGGTGCCATGCTCTTTACAAAATCAAGAACAGTATAGATTTTAAAATTTAATGTTTTCAAAAATATTGATAAACCAGTTACTGTCAAAATAGCTACTAGAGTTGCAGGCACGGCTTTAGTAAGTTTTGGTAGGAAATGTATGATGAGCATGGTTAAAATAATTAACATAGCCATTATAGAAAGTGGCAATAGATCCATTAACACCATGCCATTATCAGATTTGACATAAAACTGTGAGAATTGAGCTTTGAAAATAATAATTGCTAGGCCATTAACAAAGCCTAGCATAACGGGGTGGGGGATTAATCTAATGAATTTACCTAGCTTAAAATAACCAAAAAGTATTTGTAAAATACCCATGACTATTACAGCTAAAAACAGATAATTAAGTGCAACGTCCATGCCATGAAGGCTCGTCTGTTTAATTACCAGTGGTGCGAAAATAACTGCAACAGCGCCAGTTGCACCAGATATCATGCCTGGCCTACCCCCGAATATGGATGTGATTAGGCTCATAATAAAGGCTGCGTAGAGTCCTATTGTTGGGTCGACTTGTGCTACGAATGAGAAGGCGATGGCTTCTGGGACTAGGGCTAGGGCAACTGTAATGCCGGACAGGATATCGTTTTTTATGTTTTTTGGTTTTTGTATAATTAAATCGATCATTTTATTTCCTTAAAGTTTTTTTGAGTTTATTAAGACAAGGTCAAAGTTAAGAGAAATTTAGATCTTCAAAATTTAGCTGAAAAATAACGTGGTTAGGATTAATTTTCTAGAATTAGGTTGTGAAAATATCGAGTGTTTCACATCTCCCCTTGTGTTTATGTGTTATAGACTAGTGGTTTAGTTCGGATATGTACATAGTTGTGTAGCGCTATGGTGCATAAATAACAACTCAAAAGTTACTTTCTATACTCAAACCAAAATAGAAACTAGAACTCAAATTTTAAAACTTGAACCCTATTTTCATTTTGGTTTGGGGGTAACTGATTGAAAAGTGAATACTAAAATAAAATTCAGGGCATAAAAACCTACTACTGTTGCGCTTGTCGGTAAATCAAAAAAATAAGAAGTGAAAAAACCAAGGACCACACTGGCCAAAGCAAATATTGGAGATAAAAAGATTATCCGGCTCGCTTTTTTTGCAACAATTAATGCTGTTATGGGGGGAATTATAAGTGAACCAAATACGAAAATAATACCAGATGTTTTCATTGTTAAGCTGATAACAATACCAATTGATAAATAAAGCAAAAAATCTATATGATTTGCTCTTAGTCCTGTTGTTAAAGCTGTTTCTTTATCAAAAGAAACAAATATAAATTCTTTATAAAATACAATATGTAATATACATATAAAAATAGCAGCCAGCCCAATAATCAATAAATCGTTCATATTTAGATAAAGTAGATTCCCGGAAAATAAGTTTAAACCACGGGTTTCTGCAATAGGGTTTTTGGCAATAAGTATCACAGAAAGTGCTGCTGAAACAATATAAATAAAGCCAATGATACTCTCTTTTGTTATTTTCGAATTCTTATTTGGCAACCAAAAAAGCACAATTCCTAACATTGTAAAAATAAAAGCACATAGTGTTGGGTTTAATCCAATAAACCATCCAACGGCAATTCCTAAAGCTGCAACTTGTGACAAAGCAATGCTAATAAACGTAATTTTCTTGATATGCACAAATAAACCTAAGTATGCACAAAGGCAGGCGATAATTGTGCCACCTCCCATGCCCATAAGCATAAAAGGTTCTTTAAAAACATTAAATATTTGTTGGATCATTTATAAAACCACCTTTTTATTTTCTATGTCAATAAGTTTGATTTTTGTTTTGAAAAGCTCAGAAAGTTTGGATTGATCTAACTCTTTTTTTTGAATAATTTCAGGATTATATGTATTGTCTAAAAAAAGAAATTTATTAGCTAGGTTCACAACTTCCTGAATTTCATGACTTACTAAGACAATTGTTACTTTTTTAGTTTTATGGATATGTGAAATTAACTCTAAAACTTCTTTTTTTGCTTTAATATCTAGATCAATAGTTGGTTCATCCAGTATCAAAAAATCAGGCTCAAGACAAAGAGCCCTTGCTAAGAGGGCTCTTTGTTTTTGACCACCGGAAAGGTCTTGAAACGGAGTGTTTGCTAGATCTCGGATACTAACGATATCTAGTGCTTTGGATACCTTCTGCATGTCTATTGTTGACGGTCTTTTGAAATAGCCAATTGATTTTGTGCGTATCATCATCACAATCTCAAAAACTGTGAATGGGAATGAAATATTGATTTTCTGTCTTTGCATGCAATATCCAAATCGAATCTTCGGATCTTGTAAAACATGGCCATGTTGAGGTTTTAAAATACCCATGATATTTTTTAGCAGTGTTGTTTTACCTGCTCCGTTTGGGCCTATGATCCCCAAGAAATCACCTTCCAGGATATTGAGATTTAGATCTTTTAAAATAATCTTATTTCTATAGCCTAAGTCAGCAGATTTAAACTCTATTATTTTTCGCACTCTTTGTTTTCTCCTATTTAATCAGCTACAAAATCTGTTGGTATTAGATCATGAAAGGCTTTTGCTAAATTATTTACAATTATATCCATCAAGCTAAAATAATCGTTGGCAGAAGGTATGCCTCTAACAGAGTTGGGTATAACAACAACTTGTATATTTGCTTTTTCAGCAAGAAATTGTGCTGGTTTTAGGTTGTAAAACACTTCCATTAAAATTACCTTGATTTTGTGTTGTTTAATTTTTTCAAGTACATTTTTTAAATGTCCTGGGTATGGGGGGATACCTGGTTTTGGTTCTATTTCACATGCAACATCTAGCCCAAAGCGATTTGCAAAATAAGACCAGCTTCTATGATAGGTTATGATTTTGTTGCCTTTATATGGGCTTAAAGCTGTTTGCCAAGTTTTTATTTTTTTATCTATTTTGTCTGAGAAATTATTAAGATTAGTTTTAAAATAAGAAGTTGATTCAGGTGCTAGTTCAATTAACTTTTGTGTTATTGAATTGGCAATAATTTTAGTATTTTCAGGGTCTAACCAGTAATGAGGATTTCCTTGGGGATGAACATGACCCATTGAAGCATCAACTTTACCTTGAGGGACTTCTAGTTTTTTAATGCCTTTGGAAACATCTAAATAACCGCGATTACCAATTTTTATTTTGTTGTTTCTTGCTGTATCAATCAAAGATTCTATCCATATATCTAAATCCATACCAACTAATAACACTAAATCTGCTTTTTTTAACTTCATTACCATTGAGGGTCTGGGCTCGATAAAGTGAGGATCTCGGTTTCCATAAGACAAACTAACGATATTGACCCGATCTTTGCCGATTTCTTGAGCCAGAGAAGCTAAATCAGATGTGGTTGTTACTATTTTCAGCCGCTTTTCTGCAAAGGTAGAAACCGTCATAAAGAAGCTTATTAAGAATAATAAAATAATTTTAGATTTCATTGTTGATCTCCTGTGTTTTTTAGTTGCAAATACTCATATTTGTACACCTATTCCAATGGATGCGAATGTGGTCCAATGCCAAAAGTTAATTGCAAATAAATGGCGTAATCAGATTCTCTTAAGGATTTTTTGTACTGTAATCTAGCTTTAGTCATTTTGGTAAGGCTATGCGTAACTATTGCAGATAAATACGACTGTGTTTGCATATCAAGAAATGGTGTTTCCACATAATCATAGAGAAGTCCGTAATCCCAATATCTATTCATACGGTAGTTAAGAAAACTATAAAACCCAAGTCTGTTTAGTATGCCTACTGGAACCTCTCTTTTAAGGGAATAAACTTCATTCTGAAAAAGCAGTCGTTGATAAGAACTTAATATCTGACGATATGTTAAATCAAGACCTGTCACAGTTACTTTATCTGTATGTTCCTGATAATGAGTGCCGTAACCTGTGATACTATTTAAACCTATTTCCAATTCCTGATCCGAAGATAACTCAAAACTACTCCATAAACGGTTCAAATAATTATAATGTGCCATGCCAAGAACACTGGTGTTTTCTGAATGAGTAGCTTCATCATCATGAGTATGTGCGCTATCAATATACCAAAGCCCTACATCCAATTGACAAAAAAATGAGGTTGGTAAAAGATAGCTAAAACTCATTCCTTCACCATTAAGACCGTGATCTCCAAAAAAAGAGTTTAGAACAGCTGGTCTGGCAGCATAGTTCCAATGATGTGAATGCTGAACATTAATTTTTCCAATATCCAATAATTTTTTACCTAATTTAATGCTTAGATCAGGTATATGGATACCGGCACCTGGTAAATAAAGTTCTAAAAAACTAACATAGGCTTCTTCAAGATCAGCTTGATAGCTAGTGCCATGCTTATGTAAGGCCATGATAATGTCAGTGCGAATAGTTGGGTATAAATAACCCTGAAGTGATAAACCAACGCCTTCTACAACAACTTTTTTATTATTTTTAAGACTATCATTAGAACCATAAGCTCCAACAATATTGCCAACAACACTAATATCTGGCAACTCTAAAGCGCTTGTATTAACTATTGTATTTGTTTTTGCAAAAATATTATTTTCACAGGCCAAAAAAACTAGGCCAAATGAAAGAATAAACAAAATTAAACTTTTTGAAATTGATTTCATACAAACTCCTGTTTTTTAATGTTTCTTTACAGCTAAATGCTGGAAAGAATGTAGAAAATTTATGAGTTTGTTGGTGGTGCTCTTGAATCTTTACATAAACTGAATACTTGAAAATGTTGTGTTCTTAAAAAGAAAAACACATATCCAATAAACAAGAAACTAATAATTAAATTGAGCTTAGAAACAACAAGTGGTAAAAAAGAAGCTGTTACAGTACATGCAAGACAATTTGGATGATGCTTACCATCAAACTTATGGTTATGTCCTAAAGAAGAAAATAGCGATAATCCTAAAAATAGAATAATAAATAGAAATAATAGTGTTTTGTTTGTTGGCATAGTTAATCAATATTCATCTTATATGGTTAAACTTAACAATAGCAAGCCAATAAAAAAAAGCATAAAAGCACCAATCAAGCGTAAGCCAATGATTATTTTAAATTGAATAGCTTGTTTGCCACTTATGGATTTCATAATGCCTTTTTGTGCATATAAAGCAGCTACAGCAAATAATGAAATCATAATCCCCATACCAAACGACATAGCAAATATAGCTAGAGCTCCTACCATAAATGCACCTGTTGAAAGGGAGAATAAAATAATAGTTGCAGCACCTGGACATGGTATGAGACCGGTAATAAAAGAAATTGGCAAAAAGGCTGGTAACTTAGAAAATTTATTTTTATTTTTTGCGGGCTCATCCTCACTTAAATATGATTGATTATTACGTATAGCATCAACAATTGCTTTAATAAATAAAATTAATGCTATGCCAGTAATTAACATATAACTTATTATTGAAATAACTCTGGTTGTATTTGTTAGTGAACTTAAAACTGGTAAGTGCAGAATTAAAAATATAACTAATATAATAACAATAGCTGATAAACCATGTGTGAAAGCAATAACAAAACCTGACAAAACTGCTTCTATAGGCTTTGCTTTTTTGGAAAGAAAATAGGACGAAATAATGAATTTTCCATGCCCTGGTCCAATCGCATGGATAAGTCCGTAGATAAACGAAAAGAATATTAATAAAAGCATGAATTTTTTGTCTGTTTCAATGCGCTTTGAAAGATAAGTTATTTTTTTGTTTAATTTGCGTTGGATAGGAATAATGCGTTTGCTGACCCCTTTGAATAATGATCCTGACTGCACGGGATTTATTTTAGTAGCACTTTTCTTGTTTTTATTAGAAAGAAAAGGGTTTTGCTGGGCTTTTATATCTACTGGTGTGTATATTAAAATAATAGCAACTATTATTAAAGTGAATAAAAATAATAATTTATAATTTTTCATGGTTTTCACTTTTCTTCTTAAATTTCATAATTAGCTCTTGAGGGAGAATAGTGTTTTCCCCTGGCGAATAATCATCATTTTCCTTGATTTTAAATTTAGTAACAAACTCTTCGTTGTTTTGGAAACTTACTGGGTTATTTTCAGATAAATATAAATCAATATAATAAGACTCATCATGATATGCCAATATCAATTCTTTATTATTGGCATTAGCTTTTACGTGGCAAGGGACTGAAAAGTGATAAATCATATTTTTGCCTGACATGGAAACATTGAAATCAGTAACATATTTAACCTTAAAAGGTTTTTTGTTTATTCTTATGAACGTGAAATATTTGTAGTCTTTTAAATTTGAAAAGGCTTCATCTTTTATCTTTTTTACTTCGTTAGCACTAAATTTTTTATCTTTGTTTGCATCATAATCTGTTAAGATCATAGTGCTGAACATCTCATCAAACATCCATTCTACATTTATACTTTCAAGCCCGTCCTTGTTAAAAATAAAAGATGCTTTTCCTTCAATAAATACGTGGGGATGTGCCCATGTATATGAGGCTAAAATAAAAAGTGCTACAAATAATATTAAGCCTATTTTTTTCATCTTGTTTATTTAGTATATCAAATAATATCAGATTTTTTTTTCTTTTATATTTTCATTCATAAGAATCTCTTCAATTCGTTTATCAGAATTAATAGTAAAACCAGCATCCTTAATCATTTGAAGCGTATCTATGGTGTTACTGCCGTTACTATTTAAATAACCTTCCATAAAAAGCGAATTAGCTGGAAACAAAGCCATTGCTTGCATAGATCTCAAATGAAAT
>Ga0233447_1002677_pt1 | contig 12344 bp, 17 predicted proteins | sample SI_124_October20_3_FD_183014 | JGI IMG/M metagenome (GOLD analysis project Ga0233447, IMG submission 183014) | Seawater microbial communities from Saanich Inlet, British Columbia, Canada - SI_124_October2016_135_MG | ecosystem: Environmental > Aquatic > Marine > Inlet | place: Canada: British...
GAAAAGATGGTAGAGTTTTATCGCGCTGAAGGGCTTGAACCAGTGGTCGCAACAGCATCCAAAGAAGATGTCGCGAAATTGGATCTCAGCTCTCCAAGACCAAATGTGATCGCCTTGATGAAGGGGAAGGCACGCAACCCGGTTTTATGTCTCGATGCACACATGGATGTCGTGGGCGTTGGGGATGAATCGAAATGGAGCTATCCACCATTTGGCGGCGAGTTGCATAATGGGCGCATCTATGGACGTGGGGCTGCAGATACCAAAGGGCACCTTGCAATTCAGCTCATTGTTGTGAGGGTTCTCAAGGAAATGGGGCTGGAGTTATCTGGTGATCTGATCCTATCCTCAACAGTGGATGATGAGATTGGGGCATGGCCAGGCATGGGATTTTTGTTGGAACAGGGGTTCGAATCACACGGTTTTCCCAAGCCTGACTTTCATATTGTCGGAGAGCCAACAGGCATAGGTCTCTGTGGATGTTTGTCAAGGGGGCGGGTTTGGTACGAATATATGCTCAAGGGCAAAGCCGCTCACGGCGGGAATCCAAAAGAAGGAATTAACGCTATCGAGAAAGCGATAGCCCTGGCAAATGCTGTGCAGGCCTATCCCGTGAAAAGTGACCCTCTGATGGGAACTGATACAATCAATATTGGGATCATCCAGGGTGGAGATGCGATCAATGTGGTTCCGAGTAGTTGCACGATCACGTTTGATATTCGTCCAACAACGAAGAAGGAGGTTGTGAAGTCGTTTATGAACAAAACCATTCAACGGCTCAAGGATGAAGACCCTGAATTCGTAGTGGAAAGTATAAGGCTTCTCAATGATCGCCAGACAGGCGGAATCGGTCCCGATCATGAATTCGTGAAGATTATCCAAGATGTTGTGAAGGAGCAGACTGGAAAACGCGTGGAACCTACGGGAGATTTTGGCGGCTATTCATCTCTGGGTAATGCCTACTGGACAAGTCAGAATGGTATCGCAGGTGTAATGTACGGTGCCGGCGCTTTTGACCGGGCGCACAGTGTGGATGAGTATATAGCAGTAGATGAATTGATCGAGATGTGCCAGGTGTTCATGGGGTTGGTGATTGAACTCTGCGCTTGAATGGTGCACAGCTGGGGGGCAGGTTCGTGCACGGAGTGCATTGCAAATGGCATGAAAAAGAAGCTGGCCATAGATCGCAAGTTTGCCCTCCGGTTGGGTCAATAGCCGAAGCGACCGTCAAAAGCTTAGGGCGGGCTGAACCCCTTAACAGTATTTCATCCTTGAGGCGTCCTGCCCGGTCGCTACCGTAAAATGAAAACATCAGGTTAAATTTGGAGGTCTTGCCGTGAAAAATGATAAACAAATGTTGTTTGAGCCAATACAATTCGCATCCCTTGTTGCAAAAAATCGTGTGGTGATGGCACCAATGGTAACCAATTTCGCCACCGAGGATGACGCGGTTACGGATCCCCAGATCACCTATTACACGGAACGTGCGCGCGGCGGGGTAGGAACAATCGTCGTTGAGGCCTCAAATATTCGCGAAGATGTGCGGATAAGCGCACGGCAGATAGGATCCCACAACGATCGATTTATCCCCGGCATGTCGAGACTGGCCCAAAGCATAAAGGCGGAGGGGGTTATATCCATACTGCAACTGTGTCACGGAGGGCCAAAAATTCTGCCGGCAAGCGGATCACAAACAGTGTCCGTTTCTGCTGTGGGGGTACGCGTGGATGATGTGCCGAGGGTGCTTTCCGTGGCCGAGCTCGGCCAGGTGCGGCAGGATTTTGTGGCTGCTGCCGGCAGGGCGCGAAAGGCGGGCTTTGACGGGGTGGAGATCCATGCCGCACACCTTTACCTTCTGAGTGCCGCGATTTCAGGTTTTACCAACAAGCGGACGGATGAATACGGTGGAAGCCTTGAAAACCGTGTTCGTCTCACCCGTGAGATTGTTGAGGAGATCAAAAACGAACATGCCGCCGACCTTGCGGTTTGGGTACGGATGCATGGCTGCGAGGGACTCGAACAGGGTCTGTCTTTGGAAGAGGCGCAACAGGTGGCGGGCATCCTGGCCGATGCCGGTGCTGATGCCATCCATGTTTCGGCATATTCCATACCGATAGGCCCGGCCTTTAAGGGCAAATTGAGCATTCCCGTGGGGGGCGCCCCGTTAAAAGACACGCCGCCGGGGCCGTTTCTTGACTATGCAGCAGCGATTAAACGCACCGTCAGTGTGCCGGTGATCGCCGTGGGCAAGCTGGACGATCCCGAGTTGGCGGAAAGCGCGCTGATAGACGGCAAGTGTGACTTGGTCGCATTGGGGCGTCAGCTTTTTTGCGATCCCTACTGGACCCGGAAAATTGCGGAGGGGCGGGCAGGAGAAATCGTTCACTGCAAGTATTGTATGACCTGCCATATTGCGCAGCAGACCGGAAAAAATGTAAGGTGCGCCGTGAACCGGAACCTCTGCGGGGCGCCTTTCTACAAGCGGGATGACGAATCGTAACTATGGTTGATTAATATATCCAGGGGATGTCCGGGTTGCCGGGAGCGGAAGAGAAACCTGCCCGTGGGCCCCGCTTCTTATGGCACGCTGAACGGGTCGATAGCCTGCCTATACGAGGCGACCGATCTCAGCCCCCTGACCGACTGCTGCCAGGGCGTCCTGGGGCTCGACACAGTCTCCGATGGCATGAATCTCTGAAACGGTGCCATGGAGCTCGAGAAGGAGTTCTTTCACCGGCTGGGCCCCCACCGCGAGGATCACTGTGTCCGCCTTGAGAAAGAAGAAACTGCCCTCGTTGACCGCCATGGCTCCCGCATCCCGTATGCCCACTACCTCGAAATAGGGGTACAGCCGCACACCCGTTTCCATTAGCTCGGCGAGCAGAGCCAGGCGGAGGGCTTTTCTCACATCCCGGCCGATCTTTCTTCGGGAAAGAAGCGGATAGGGGTCAAATCTGCTCTTAGCTTATTTAGAGGGAGGGCTGGCGAAGGGTTCTATGGGTTGGCTAATAAGGCACCGCCGAACGAAAGAGGCGGAAACAGATAGGCCGATTCCTACGGAAACTGGTGCCTGCCCTCTACTTTACCCGCAACATATTTAAAAACAATCCGCTTGACATATTACGCCACACGTAATACTTTTAGCGTATGATAAAATCATTTGCCTGCCGAGATACTGAAAAGCTGTTCAACGATCAGCGGGTCCGTCGCTTCCAATCTTTTGAACGGCAGGCGAGAAAAAGACTTATGGTTCTTCATGCCGCTCCGAGTCCGGAAGCTTTAATGCTCAATCCGGGGAATAAATTCCATGCTCTAAAGGGAGATAGGAAGGGGCTATTCGCTATCAGCATTAACAAACAATGGCGTGTATGCTTTAAGTGGTATGATGGTAATGCATTTAATGTTGAAATTGTCGATTATCATTGAGGTATTAATATGAGCACTATCAAACTTCTTGATCCGATTACACCGGGTGAAATCCTGCGTGAAGATTTCATGGAACCTTTGGGTATCAGTATCAATCAGCTTTCACGTGACCTTTCTGTTCCTCCCAATCGTGTGAGCGAGATTGTCAACGGGAAAAGATCCATTACGGCAGATACCGCCTTGAGATTGCAGCGCTACTTTGGTGTTGAAGCTCAGTTTTGGCTAAACTTACAGACTGAGTTCGATTTACGTATTATAAAACGCAAAATTTGGTCTGACATCGAACGGCGAATTATCCCGGTTAAGACAACGGAAACAGAGATTGGGCGTAGTGCCGGAGGATAACCAATCTCTTGCAGCGGATCGCAAAAAGCCGCGTTTGCTGAAGAGCAACGTTAAGCGGGTATAATCATAGGTGAAATTTGCTAACTCTTCACATATTTGCTGATGAATCTGGTACGCATCACTTTTTCGATCATCCTTATAGTCGCAGCTTCTTCTTTCGTTATCTTCAGGAACCCCTCTCTATTCAAGGCGGAAAAAATACCTCTGATCTTTGAAATCCGGTACATTCTGTACATTTATGAATAAACTATCACTAAACTTTATTATTATTGGTATTTATTATTTTGGTTCGTTCCTTCACGTTTCTGTCAATAGATCAGATTCTTTAGGCCTTTTCAAAAATCTTGACCCCGGACAGCTGTGTCTTGAGATATCAGGTCTAAATAACCAAGACAATTATGCCTGCAACGATACCGGCGATTCCTCCTAAATGCCTCTTGGTAATACTGGCGGAGAACAATGGAATGGAGAGCAAGGTGATGAATAATACATTCGTGTTTCTTATGGCTTCATGGTACCCCGGATTCGGTGCGAGGGAAATAGCCTTAATATTCAAGAGATTGACCGTAAATGCAAAAACTGCACAGATAAGTACAATGGGCAAAAAAGACTTCAAACGAATTTTATCCGCAAAGTAGCTTTTTATTTCTTTTCTGCAGATGACAAAGAAAAATATGAAATTGATGATGTATATAAAAAGACAGATTTCCGGCGCTGCAAACCCGAGAAGGGTAGCCTTTTTCATCCCTAAAACCGCAAGTGTGTAACCCGTCAAGGCTATAAAAGCCTGGGGAATCCAGGATTTCTTGACCTGTTGCCCATTTTCAGCCTCTTTTGATTCTGTTTTTCTTTCAATCAATAATGCCATAATCCCGATAAGAATCAGAAGGATTCCAACCAGCCGTATTAACTGAAACGGACTGTCAAAAACAATCACCGAAAGAAGGGTTACAGGCAAAATGCTGGCATTTCTAATTGAAGTCGCATAGCCGGGATTAGGTGCCCGGCCAATTGCCTCAAAGTCCGCCCAATGGCCAATTGATGAAAAAACACCAGCAAATGTCACAGCCCCCAAGAAACTGAAAAACTTGTCTGAGTTGACAATACCGTGTAGATATGGAGCGGAAACACCCAAAAACCCAATTAAGGCAAAACCGACCATAAACAGCAGTATCTGTTTAGGAGCGAATCCTTTTGTGGTCAACCATTTGATGCAAAGGTATAATCCCACAAAAGACAATGACGACAGAATAGAATAGACATACCAGGGCATATTTCCTCTTTTCAAAAACTACAATGGAGTTTTTGTATAAAATTACCATCTTCCTCAATTATGGTAGCTGTAATAAATTCGAAGCGAATCAATAGGTAATGATATATTTACTTCACTTTATCAGCGGTTTTAATATCTATCAATTGGATTCTATTAACCAGGAAAAATGGGAGGCGTGTATCAGATGCCTGATTTCTTTAAAGCCCTTTTTAGTCGAATTTCCAGGGGGGCGTTCGTGCAGAGAGTGCCTGGTCGGTGATATGTGTTCGTATATTGGGGGCATCGGTACGGGACGTTGTTTTGCAAGCATCACAAAGTGAGGTAATCGCTCTGTCGCTGAACAGCGAAAAACATACGGTTTCACTGCCGGTGACCCGCAACCACACTCTTTTTGATGCTTTAGTATAGCCTCCCGAATTTAACGATTTTTCGTTGACTATTTGGTATCACATTGATACTACATTAATTATGCCACGAAAGATTAGACAACTTATTAAAGAACTTGAAAAAGCTGGATTTGTCAATCGGGGCGGTAAGGGAAATCATCGGAATTTTATCCATCCCAAGGGAATAGCCATGACAATTTCCGGCAATCTTGGGGATGATGCAAAACATTATCAAGAAAAAGAATTGGAGCTTAAAATAGAGAGGTCAAAAAGATGAAAAAGAAAGACCATTATCTAAAGATTGTTGAATGGTCGGATGAGGATCAATGCTATATTGGTTCAATTCCCGGATGGATCGGTAAATGTTGTCATGGTGATAATGAGGAGGACGTTTATCGACAGTTATGCCGAATACTTGAAGAGTGGATTGCAATATATAAAGAAGATAATATGCCATTGCCTTCAAGCATTTCCGGGAAAAAATATTCCGGCAAATTTCAATTACGAGTTGATAGTGATTTACATAAGGCACTTGCTATTAAAGCGATGCAAGAGAATGAAAGCTTAAATAGATTTTGTGGAAAAATATTAAGGAACACAATTTCGTAAGGGGGTCTAAAGGGGTCAAATCCGCTCTTGACCTACTTGAGAGTAAAAGGAGACGGGGTTGAAATTAGGCGTTTTTCATTTCATTTTTTTTATGTTAATGAAATCATATGCCATGTCAAGCCGGAATAGATACGCCGGATGCCGTGCTGGTACAAATCATCGATTATGCAACTTCGTAACGGAGAACCCAAGTCCTTGCTGTATAAACTGGACATACTCCTTTTGGAAATCTAAACTATTCTTCACTATATCAGATAGATAATCCGGACATAAAACCGGACATATCGGTGGTGTCGTGACCAGTGAAACCCCCGATCCTGTTTTTGCCCCTCCTTTCCGGCAACAAAATTTAAAAGGGGCTTGGCAGAGAATTTCTATTGAGCCCCTTTTCTCTGAAATGCCCCGAACATCCGTATCATTTTCAATCGAACAGGTTGATCCGTTCGGTTTATCTCCCCATTTCCAGGATGCGCCGCAGTTCGGACTGCCTGGATTTGATAAGCTCCAACTCCTTCTTGTCGGTATTGACCATTCCTCCGCCGAATTGGCCGCCTGTAAGCATGTTCATGGCGTCGATCATCTCCTTTTTGGCCTCTGGGGATAGAGCTGTGTTCTTTTTGATGGACTCGATCTGAGCCTCTATCATTGCTTTTTCCTCGGCTCCTATGGGTTTGCGCTGGAGCAGTTGAACCCCCATAGCCACCCGGCTGAAGACGTTGAAATAGCGTTCGGGATTCCAGTCTTTCTTGGACAGGTAGTCACGGATCATCTTGTCGGCTGCCATTTCACCGATATCCTTGTCGGCCAGTTGCTCTTGTTTTTCGGCCCAATTGATGAAATCCGGAGTATCGGCAATGAACTTGTCCAGTTCAGGTTTGGTCAATGGCTGGTCATCCTGGGCAAGAGCCAGGAACGGGATCAGAGCAGCCAAGGCGGTGATGACAATTAAGGAATAAATTCTTTTCATAGTTTGAGCTCCAATTATGTATGTTATGTAAATAAGACTTTGCATTTTCAAATCCGTTAAATCAAAATGATTAATTTTAAATCGGTTTTGACTGTAGTCCCAAAATTAAGAAACCCATGTATACTGAAAATGGATTTCCGAATATCCGAATTGAATTTTGTTGTCAATAGTGAAAAAGGGGACACTGGTTGCGGGTTGCGGGACGGGTTGCAGGACGTACGTCAGATTATAAGTTTCTAATGATTACATAAGTTGCGTTCGGGGTTGCGTCTTTGCTGAGCGTATCGAGAATAGATTGAAAGACTGGTCATCTTTAGCTTGGCCCAACCCCAGAACCGTACGGATTGCCGGGAGCGGAAGAGAAATCTGTTCGTGAGCCCCGCTTCTTATGGCACGCTGAACGGGCCGATAGCCTGCCTAAACGAGGCGACCGATCTCTGCCCCCTGACTGACTGCTGCCAGGGCGTCCTGGGGCTCGACACAGTCTCCGATGGCATGAATTTCGGAAACGGTGCCATGGAGCTCGAGAAGGAGTTCCTTCACCGACTGAGCCCCCACCGCGAGGATCACTGTGTCCGCCTTGAGAAAGAAGAAACTGCCCTCATTGACCGCCATGGCTCCCGCATCCCGTATGCCCACCACCTCGAAATAGGGGTACAGCCGCACACCAGTTTCCATTAGCTCGGCGAGCAGAGCCAGGCGGAGGGCTTTTCTCACATCCCGGCCTATCTTTTTTCGGGAAAGAAGCGAAACATCCTTCCCCTGTCGGGCTGCGGTGATGGCAACCTCCATGCCCAGTTGACGCCCTCCGATGACGCAGACGCGCTCGCCTATGTGAGCCCTTTCGCAGATCACATCTACTGCCTGAACCACGTGCGCACCATCGGCGCCGTGAACCGGGAAGACGGCAGGCGTCGCACCCGTTGCCACGATGACGGCATCGGGTTTCTGTCTTTCCACCAGTTCCTTGGTCACCGGCCTGTTCAAAACAATTTGAACGCCCACCTCCGCGAGTTCCCCTTTCAGCCGCTCCGTCACGGTCGCGAAATGCTCCTTCCGTTCCTGTTTGCAGGCGATATTCCACTGCCCTCCCAGGGCTTCGGTCTTTTCAAAGAGGCGCACCTTATGGCCCCTCTGGGCGCACACCTTCGCCGCTTCCATACCGGCCAGTCCGCCGCCGATCACCATGACGTTTTTCCCCACGGCTGCAGGTGTAAGGGCAAATTCCCGCTCCCGCAAAACAGCCGGGTTCACGGTACAGGACCATCCCTTGTAGTTTCCTTTGGAGACACAGTTGTTGCAGTAGATGCAGCTCCTGATCGTATCCACTCGGCCTTCCTGGATCTTTCGAGTCCAGTGCGGATCGGCTACAAGGGATCTGCCCAGGGCGATGAAATCGGCCCGACCCTGCTTCAGCACCTCGTTGGCGAGGGTGGGATCTCCCAGCTTGCCCACCGTGATGACCGGAACATCGACGCATTTTTTCACCGCTTCGGCCAGATATACCAGCGCGCCCGATTCCTGCCGGTAGGAAAGAAACTGCCAATGCACGGACTCGCTCGCGCCCGCCGAAACGTGGAGGGCGTCGGCGCCTGCCTCGGCGAAGAAATGTGCTGCGACCAGCGCGTCGTCCAAGTCCAACCCGCCTTCGTATCCGTCCCATCCATCCATCCGCATGATGAGCGGGAAGGAGGGGCCCACCAGCTTTCGGGCGGCGGTCAGGATCTCGGCGCCGAACCTGGCCCGGTTCTCTGCGCTTCCGCCGTATTCGTCGGTACGCCTGTTGTAGTAGGGGGAAAGGAACTGGCTGATCAATTTTCCGTGCGCTCCGTGAAACTCGACTGCCTCGAATCCCGCCTCTTTTGCTCTTAGGCATGCTGCGGCGAAGGCGTCGACCAGTTCGTGAATCTCATCGTGAGTAAGCGCCCGGGAGGCCACCCCTGTCTCGATGTACGGAACTTCCGACGGGCCTACGACAACCTGGTCTCCGCCCTGAAAGCCGTTCTGCCGGCGGGGATGGGACGAATTGTTGCCGTGATGACCCAATTGCAGGGCAACGCTGGCTCCAGCCGCCTTCACGGCACCGGCGAGGTCGCTGAACCGCTGGATGAACCGATCATCATAGAGGGCCAGATGATTCTTCGATCCGCGGGCATTTGCCATGACCGAAGTCAGCTTGACGATAATAAGTCCCACGCCACCCCGGGCCCGCTCCACGTAGTAGTCGATTGCCCGGTCCGTGGCATACCCGTCGTCATCGGCCAGCTTGGAGCCTATCGCCGGCATTACTACCCGGTTTTTAAGCTCGAGACCGTTGATTTTCCCTGGCCGAAATAACGCTTCGAATGCCTCCATATCCATTTCTCCTTCTAAACCGGGCGATGACCAGTCGGGCGCACGGTCATCGCAGCATCACTACAAAGAGCCAACAGGTTCGCGGCTCCTCGAAAGGTTCTCCCGGTTTCAACGCCGATTGAATTGATGGGGATTCCCTTTTGGAGGGGGACTGTATCGAAAACTTATGGCTGCTCGTGGAACTCGAATAGACCGCATCCTCTGGAGGACCATCAAAGGATTCATACCGCATACAAAAACAAATTGTCAAGAAAGGGTACGTTGTTGACGAGCGTGACAAAGTGAGGTAATCGCTTTGTCGCTGAACAGCGAAAACCACACGGTTTCACTGCCAGTGACCCGCAACCACACTCTTTTTGAGGCGTTTGTATAACCGCGCGAAACATGCACTATCTTCCGGTTTATTTCACTTGTATACACATAAAATACATGATAAGGTGTATGAAAAAGAGCAAAGGAGCTATCAAGTGAAACGTACAAATATTGTGCTTGATGACAAACTTGTGGAAGATTGCTTAAGGGCGACCGGAATAAAAACTCGCAAAGCTCTGATTGATCATGCATTACGTGAGTTGTACCGTCATGAATCTCAATCTAAAATTCTTGAACTCAAAGGTAAAATCAACTGGGAGGGTGATCTTAACGAGTGGCGGAAAGGTCGAGATCTATGATAATCCTCGTCGATACGACGGTATGGATTGATTTCTTTGCAGCACGATCGTTACCACATGTGGCGGTTTTAGAGGATCTTATTGAACATAGAGAAGACATTTGTACCTGTGGAATTATTCTGACAGAGGTACTTCAAGGCATTCGAAAAGACACTGAATTCAGAAAAACAAGGGACTTGTTCAACACTTTGATTTGGCTTCCAATGCCCTATACCGTCTTTTTACGTTCTGCAGAGATTTACCGGAAATTACGCAAAAAAGGCTTAACTATCCGAAAACCCTTAGACTGCATGATTGCCTCAGCTGCCATCGAAAATGATATACTACTTCTACACAATGATAAGGATTTTCAACCTATTGAGAAGCACTGCGGCTTAAAAGTGCTGTCATTAAATTAAGAAGATAACCATCTGCACAAACAACATGGATTAATGTCTGCTTATTATGAAAAAAATGTATTACGGTTGGTGGATTGTCATTCTCGGATCTCTGATCAACGTCGTTGGGATCGGAATTCTATACCAAAGTTTCACCGTTTTCTTTCTACCCTTAAAGCGAGATCTCGCAGTGAGCAGCGCCGCTATTTCCCTCCTCTACGGTGCTGCCCGCCTTGAAGGGGGGATTGAGGGTCCTGTCGTCGGGTATCTGATCGGTAGGTTTGGTTGCCGGACTATGATTATGGCCGGAGCGAGCATGGCGGGCCTTGGCCTCATCCTCCTGGCAACGACTCACAATTTTTGGACATTCTTTATCGTCTATGTCTTTGTCGTTTCCCTGGGCTCCAATGCCGGCTTCTTCCACCCAATATCAGCTGCGGTAAATAACTGGTTCATTCGCCACAGAGGCGTCGGGTTTGCTTCCATTACGGCCTCGGGGAGCATCGGCGGGATGATTATGGCCCCATTGCTCTCTTATCTCATACTGACCTATGGATGGCGAACCGGTGCGGTTACTGCCGGTATCCTTATTTTAATCGTCGCCTTGCCGGCAGCCATACCGATCCGTCAATCTCCTGAAGCAATGGGACTTAACCCGGATGGGGACCCGGACCCCGAAATTGCACCTGAATCATCCGATTCTATATATCCGGATGCCGGAGAGCCCGATTTTACGGTCAAGGAGGCCCTGAGGACCCGGGCGTTTTGGATTCTCATGGGGGCTATTTCGTTACGCTTGTCAGTGACCGTTGCCTTGAACACCCACCTTGTTCCCATTTTGGTCTGGAAGGGGGTCAGCGAGGCAAACAGCGCTTACCTGGTGAGCCTGTTTGCATTCAGCAACATTTTTTGTATGCCCACGCTGGGATGGGTCGGCGATCGTTGGAATAAATCACTACTGTGCAGCCTGTGTATACTTCCCACCGTTATGGTCATGATGGGGCTCTCGTTTAGTCAAGCCGGAGCCGTTATCTATTTATTGCCGGTTGCACTGGCGATTACCATGGCCAATGCACCCCTCAACTGGGCACTTATCGGGGATTTTTCGGTCGAAAAGCCTACGCCACGGTACGGGGAATTATGGGAATATGCTATGGAGCCGCCACCTTTGTCTCTCCGATTTTTGCGGGTTGGATATACGACACCACCGGAAGTTATAATCTGGTGCTCATCACTTTTTCGGTCGTCCTCATCGTCGCAGCTTTTTCTTTTATTATCTTAAGGAACCCCTCTCTATCTATGGCGAAAAAAAGATATCCCTGATCTTTGATATCCGTTCCTGGGAGGCGTTCGTGCAGAGAGTGCTTGGCAAAAGCATCACGCGGGTAAAAACAGTTCCTCTATTTAATGCAGATAAAAGTGGAGTTTTTTATGCAGATTTTGTATTTTACGATAACGATATTAATATATTTCTTTTTGTTATTGGTCTGTCTGAAGGTTATAAAGCTTTTGACAAAAAAAATGTCGTCCGATTTGAGGAAGGTATCGAACGAACTGTTTTGGCCCTTTTTCTTTCTCATTTTTGTGGTTTCTTTCAGGCTTTTCGATTATTTACCCTTTTCCCCAAAAATAATAAATTCGGAAGATTCTCTCGGTTTCAGGCAGTTTTTGTTGATTACGGCCGTTTCTTTTATCGGCGTAAGAATCCTTTCCTTATGTATATTCGATTTATATGTAGGGAAAATTCGAAGGATAATCATTCCACCGATCTTTCCCTTAATTCTTAATAAAGTCCTTTATGCGCTGATATTTCTCGGTTATCTCCATTTTGTCTTCGTGCGTATTCCGGCGAAAACTGCCACCTATTCCGGAAATAAGTTTACCACTTATTCCCTCATCCAAGTCCCTCGTTTAGTGCAATACCAAAGTGGCAGG
>Ga0233447_1002685_pt1 | contig 12313 bp, 8 predicted proteins | sample SI_124_October20_3_FD_183014 | JGI IMG/M metagenome (GOLD analysis project Ga0233447, IMG submission 183014) | Seawater microbial communities from Saanich Inlet, British Columbia, Canada - SI_124_October2016_135_MG | ecosystem: Environmental > Aquatic > Marine > Inlet | place: Canada: British...
TGAATGTAACCGGGGTCATTTTCCGGAATCATTTTATTGATAAAAGATTCAAAATCGCTTCGAACAGTTGGGTCGGCGTTTTCATTTAAGGTAATTCCTGCCGAAGTGTGTTTTACCAGAATGTGCATCAACCCTTTTTCGGGTAGCTCACGGAAATTTTCTTCAATTAGTTGTGTAATTAAATGGTAACCCCTTCTAAACCGAGGTAAAGTTATTTCCTTTTGTTGAATCATAATTTTCCGGATTAGTTTTCATTTTTCTATTTTAAAAATTACTGAATAATTTACAGCTTAAATTTATACAATTTTTGTGGAAAATATTTTGTCTTTTTTAGTAATTTATTTATCCACTTTTAATGATTTATGTAACAAACACTTTTTTTATTTTTTAAAAATAGAAACATAAATATCAATAACCTTTTTAATAATTATAATCATTTAACCTTAATAAATTTCCGAAAGATATTCTCGAAAGATTATTACTTTTACTCCCGAAAATGGTTCATTTGATAATAAAAAGGGAATCCGGTGAAAAACCGGAGCTGTGCCCGCAGCTGTAATCTCAATAATTTCAGGTAAGTAACCACTGTCACGATCTAATCGGGATGGGAAGGAGCCTGTAAGTGAGAAAGCCAGAAAACCTGCCATTTTAATAAATGCTTTCGGGAATAAAAGCGACGGTTAAATACCTGAAGTTTTATTTCCCCATGTTAAAATAAACAAAGGGGAATGAAAAAAATTAAATTCATAATTCTGTTAATTGGATTGCCTTTTATAGGTAATTCTCAGAATGTTGCCAATCGAATGTTTGACTATAAACCTGCCCCCGGTCAACACATAAATATCGAACAAATTGGAACTCCGCAAGCTGCGCAAAAAATGGCTGAGATAGAAAACGACCTGGTTTCGTTGGGCAATTTTGGCGGCACAATAATTTTAGGTTTTGAAACCGCATGTGAAAACAATCCTGAAAATCCCTACGGTGTTGACTTTACTATTTTCGGGAATGCTTTTTCCGGTTCATCCGAACCCGGTGTTGTGTGGGTAATGAAAGATGAAAATCAAAATGGCCAACCCGATGATCGTTGGTTTGAAATTGCCGGCAGCAATCATATTCATTCAAAAACAATCAAGAACTACGCAATTACTTATTTCAAAACAGAAACAAGGGATATTCATTGGAAAGATGATTTTGGTGACTCAGGAGTTTTGTTAGCCAACGGTTATAACTTACAGGAATATTATCCAATTGAGAGTATTTTTCCTGAATATCCACAAGATTCTGTAAATTTTAAAGGAACGTTTTTGGAATCCGCTGTTGATAATTCAAATCCACAGGAAATCAAAAATCACTCGCTTGCTTTTGGTTACGCCGATAATCATCCCAAAAAACAGGGTGTTGATTTATCACTGCCTGATAATCCTTTTTCTGAGGAAGTTGAAGGTGCCGGCGGCGATCCGATTGATATTTCGTGGGCAGTAGATAGCACCGGTAATTATGTCGATTTGGATTTAATTCACTTTGTAAAAATAGTAAGCGGAAACTTTGCAAGTTTGGGGCGCTTAGGAGAATCATCAACAGATATTTCTTATGTGGTTGATGTTGAACCAAATTCAAATGTTGTGGGAAAAGAAAATTTACTTGTGGTTTATCATCATCGTGAAAAAATTATAATGGGTGATTCTATTCAACTGGAGGTGCAATATTTCAAGAATGGTAGAAAGGTTGAAGAGGCTATCAATTACACATCGTTAAATCAAATGGTTGCCAAAGTCGATCAAAATGGAAAAATAATTGCACAAAACACTGGAGAAACGGAAATTGAAGTTTCTGTTTTCGATGAAATAAAATCGACACTGATAAAAGTTGTTGCACCTGATTCTATTCAAATTTTAACTGAATTCTCATCGGTTTATCCCGGCGATTCGATTTTGCTAAATGCCAGTATCTTTGATAATGAAGGAGAAATATTGGAAACACCAGCAATTTTTTCCAATATTAATAATGAAGTTGGGGATATAATTTCGGTGGGTGAAAGATTCTGGTTTGTGGCAAGCAATCCTGGTGAAACAACAATAAAATGTAACCTTGAAGGTTTTAATCTGGATAAAACAGTTTTAGTGAAAGTGCTTTCTGTGAATGATAAGATTCAGATTTATTTTTCGTTGAAAACTGAAACTGAAAATTTGCTCCCTTTGCAGTGGATCGATGTTGGTTTGAATAATTTAAACGCATTTGTTGAAAACCGCCAAAACAACTATTCTGAATTAGATCGTCATTTCTTAGGTCATGCAATATTGGCCGGATTACAAAAAGCCGAAGTCAATTTTAATTTTCGTGATGATGAAAACTCTGAAGGAAAATTGTATTTGTATTCGGTTGAAAAGGAAGGCTTATTTTCGTACGGTTGGGGTGGAAAAATCAATCCGCAAGCTTTTGCACGAGCGTGGATTGCACGATTAAATCATAAACAATATTTAAGCGATTTCGATAAAACAGAGATTGCAAACGGCGACACGATTGTATTGTATCATGTTTCAAACATAACCGAACACTGGCACTTTTCAAGATTAATTTCCAGCACCGATTCAGCGATGGCAGGAGAAAATATTGAGTTGCTGTTAGAACAAACCACTTGTTCATTCACAAACGATTCAATATCGGAAAGTGGATTTTCTCCTGTAGCAAATACGGAAATCGATGCTGGACAGAGTTTTTTTACTGATGAATCGGGCAAAGTAAATATTTTGTTAGAATCAGATCCTCCTTTGATAATTACATCAGGAAATGATGCCGTTCTAATTTCAAAAACAATAACTACTGATGCAGATCATTTCTTTACTTCTGAAATTCGGGTTTATCCAAATCCTGTTGAAAATGAATTAAATATTTCAGGTGAAAATTTGGAAGGAGCTGCGCTTATTATTTTTAATGTAAACGGACAAAAAATTATTGACCAGAATATTGACTCTGAATCTTTCACCCTGAATACTAAAAATTTTATTTCCGGGTTTTACCACTTGAAAATTGTTCATAATAAACGGATTGGAATTCATAAATTCATAAAGAAATAATGAGGATAATTATTTTAACCGTTATATTATTTTTTGTGAATTTTGTATTTATCAATGCGCAAAGTATAACTGATACAATAAAAATACCTGAGGTAAAAGTATTGGCCAAAAGGAAAGTGGAGGAGGCTGGTTTAAAAATTACCCGGCCCGATTCGTTGTCGAGAGCATCCATGTTAACAACCAATCTTTCTGAACTGATATCGGCATATTCTCCGGTTTTTGTAAAATCGTATGGACGTGGTTCAATAGCAAAGGCCAGTTTTCGTGGAACAGCAGCAACTCACACACAGATTTTATGGAACGGAATGAACCTTAATTCACCCATGCGCGGTTTTGCAGATTTGGCTTTATTACCTGTCTTTTTTACCGACGATGTTTATCTTTTACACGGAGGAAGTTCAATGGCAGAAGGTAGCGGGGCACTTGGCGGAAGTATTCATTTAAATAATCAACCCGATTGGAATTTAAAATTTAATTTGGCAGCGTTGCACGAAACTAGTTCTTTTCAAACCAAAAAATCGTATTTGAAATTGATGCTGGGACAGGATCGGTTCAAATCCAGCACACGTTTGTTTTACGAGAATTCAGAAAATAACTTTCCATATTTCAATTATGGAGTAATTCCGCAACGTAACGACACTTTACAAAATGCTGACTATTGGAAAGCCGGTGTTTTACAGGAGTTTTATTACCGGCCATTTTCAGATAAAATAATGGCTTTGCGTTTATGGTATCAAAAAAGTGACCGTAATTTACCGCAGTTAATGTCGTACGAAGGTGCTAAACGTGAAGAATACCAGCAAGATAATCAGTTTAGAATTCAATACGACTGGAAGAAATATTCTGACATTTTGAATTATCATTTCTTTTCAGGAATTAATTCCAATCGACTGAATTATTATCGTGCATCCCCGGAATTTAATTTTGTAAATGAAGATTCGGAAAGCATTGAAACAAGTCTGATAAACCATGTGCGGATATTTAGGGAATTTGATGAAAAAACGTATGCGACTGTTAGCCTGGATGCGAATTACCACCATGTAGATATTCAAAATAACAAATTAGAAAACGGGTACAAAAAACATCGGTTCGAAACCAGCCTTCTTGTAAATATACACCTTAAACCGTCTGAACGATTTGCTGCTTTTGTTTTGGTGAGATCAGAGAATTACGATGCACAATTTGTTCCGCTGATTCCGGGTGCTGGTTTAGAATGGCAGTTTTTGGAATCATTTCCTGTTATTTTACGATTAAATGCTGCCCGTAATTATCATAAACCTACTTTAAATGATTTATACTGGTTGCCGGGTGGAAATCCTGATCTATTACCTGAAGATGGTTACACGGGCGAATTTTCTTTTTCGGGGCAATTTGAAGGAGGGTTGTTCTCTTTTAAAAATGAAATTACCGGTTTTATTTCTCAAATCGAAAACTGGATTATTTGGCAGCCGTCGGCAAGCGGGGCTTATTTTTGGGAAGCCAGTAATGTAAAAAGTGTTTTGTCGCGCGGAATTGAGTACCAGTTTTCTGCAGGTTTAAACTGGAAAAATTTCTGGTTTAGGTCGGGTGGAAACTATTCTTTTACGAACACTTCAAACCAGAATGTAGTTAGTTCTGTCGATGAATCGCGAGGAAAACAGTTGATTTACATTCCCAAACATAAAGGAAATTTGTACCTGGCAGTCACCTTTAAAAAAACAACTATAAAATACGATTTAGAATATGTCGGTAAACGTTTCACAAAATCGAGTAATCTGGAATCTGATTACGAACGTGTACTAAATCCGTATTTTTTGAGCAAGGTTTCTGTTGATAAACAATTTGAATTAACGTTGTTAAATTTAAATCTGAAGTTTACGGTAGAAAATCTGTTTAATGAAAATTATCAGAGTATTTTATGGCGTCCAATGCCGGGGCGTTTTTATTCATTATCGCTTGGGTTGAATTATAAAAAATGATTAGAAAATTATTAAATATTGTGGTTGTTATTATTTTCGTTTGGTCGTGCAGTGACGAACCTGTTGCAACTGTATTTTTTAATTTGAAAACTGAAAATGGGGTGTTTATATCCTGCGAAGGAAATTTTATGTACGGGAATTCATCGCTTTCATTTTATAATCCTGAAAATAAAACTGTTCAAAATCAATTATTTTATGCACGTAACAATGCACCATTGGGAGATGTTGCCCAATCTTTAGCTTTGCACGAAAATGCCATATTTATTGTTGTAAATAACTCTGGTAAAATTTATGCAATTGATACGGAAACAGCAGAATTTAAAGGAGTAATAACAGGATTAATATCGCCTCGTTATATGCATTTTATTTCGGATGAAAAAGCTTATGTTTCAGATTTATATTCACACAAAATATCAATTGTTAACCCAAAAACATTTGAAACTTCTGGTGAAATTGACCTTGCTGAAAATCATACTTCAGAACAAATGGTGCAGGTTGGTAAATATGTTTTTGTAAGCAGTTGGTCGTTTGATGAATATATTTTGGTTATTGATTCTGAAACAGATCAATTAATAGATTCAATAAAAACACCTTACCAGCCCCGACATTTGAAAATCGACAAAAACAATAAGATTTGGGTACTTTCCGATGGTGGATTTGAAGGTTCGCCGGTTGGTAAAGAACCTGCTGCACTAACACGAATTGAGCCTGAAACAAGAACTGTTGAACAAATTTTCAGGTTCGAAAACGAAATAAACCAAACATCAAACTTAGAAATGAATAATACAAAAGATACCTTGTATTTTGTTAAGGGAGGTGTTTGTAAAATGGCTGTAAATAGTACACATTTAACCGATTCAGCATTTATTTCTACAGAAAATAAGCTTTTATATAAAATGGCAATAAATCCTAAAAACAATGAAATTTATGTTGCCGATGCCATCGATTATACACAGGATGCAATTGTTTTTCGTTATTCGCAACAAGGTGCTTTAATCGATTCTTTTAAAGTTGGAATTAATCCTTCTGATTTTTTGTTTAGATAACTTTGTTTTAGAAAATAAAACTTAGTTTTACGTTTTACACAAGGCAGGAAAAACGAATATCCATATAATAGACAAATTGCGTAACTTTGCTAAATGAGAGAAAAAGCAATCATAACACCTAATATTTTACGATGGGCAAGAGAGACTTCAAAAATGTCCATTGTAGATGTTGCTTTGAAAATAAAAGTGAAAGGTGATAAAATTGCACTGTGGGAAAGTGGGGATGATTTTCTTTCAATAAACCAACTTGAAAAATTATCAAAACTCTACAGAAGACCTATCGCAATTTTTTATCTTCCTGAACCACCAACAGATTTTCAGACTTTAAGAGATTTTAGAAAAAATATCATTTCGAAAGAATATAGTACTGCATTAACTTTTATTATTAGAGATATTCAGTCAAAACAATCCTGGTTTAGTGATTTCCTAAAAGAAGAAGGTGAAAATAAACTTGATTTTATTGGAAAATTTAATTTAAAAACAAGTGTAGAAAAAATTGCATCAGATATTATAAAAACACTGGAAATAGAGACAATAGAAAGAAATCAAGATATTTTAAAATACTGGATTGATAAAATTGAGCAAAAAAGAATATTTGTTTCATTGTCAAGTAATATTCATAGCCATTTAAAGATTGATATTAATGAAGTCAAGGGGTTTGCAGTTAATGACAATTATGCACCCTTCATTTTTGTAAATAGTGCTGATGGGAAAAATTCTCAACTTTTTACATTAATTCACGAACTAACACATCTTTGGATTAACGCGAGCGGTGTTTCATCTTTTAATTTAATTGATTTCAGAAATTCAGAGGATTTGAACAAATTTGACCCAATTGAGGTATTATGCAATAGAGTGACTGCCGAAATATTAATGCCCAAATCTTTCTTAGTCAATGTTTTAAGAGATTATAAGACTATTACTTCTTCAGTAGTTGAAAAAATTGCTGAAGAAATGAAAGTAAGTTCTTTTGCTCTCGCTGTACGTATGTTCAACTTAAATATAATATCGGAAGTTCAATTTAATCAATTTAGAAAAGTCTCTAAAAAAAAATATGAAGAGTACATAGAAATCCAAGCAAATAAACCAAAACAAAAAGGAGGACCAAGTTACTACATATTAAAAATTAGAAAAAATAGTAAAGCCTTTACATCATACATATATGGTTACTACAAAAGTGGAAGGATAACTGGGTATGAAGCCAATAAGTTATTAGACATTAAAGTGAGTAATTTTAAAAAATTGGAAAAACACTTATATGCATAATAACCAACAAAAATATTGTCTTGATACTAATTTTTTTATTGAGGCTTGGAATAAATATTATTCACCAGATTTTTGCAAATCTTATTGGGATGTAATAGATAACTTGGCTAAAAATGGCGTAGTTTTCATCACACAAGAAGTCAAAAAAGAGATTGATAGAGGTGATGATAACCTAAAAGAATGGCTCAAAAATAAGAGTTACATTGTCAAGCCGATTGACCAAAAAGTACAACTATGTCTTAGAGATTTATACACTAAAAACAAAACGCATCAATATTTAGCAAATAACACTAAAAACAGGTCGATAGCAGACCCATGGGTAATTGCACATGCAATGGCAGAAAATGCAGTTGTAGTAACAAAAGAATATCTCGCAAATAGTCCAAATACTCAGAAAATAAAAATTCCTGATGTATGTCAAAACATGAATGTTAGATGGATAAATGATTTTGACTTTATCAAAGAAGTAAATATTATATTTAATTGTGAAACTGAATAAGGCCAAGTGTACAACAATGTCAATAAAAGAAATAAACTAGACAGTAGTAATATCAAGGCTTATAGCCCGTTTCAAGATTCTTGTAAGTTGAAAGATTTGTGTTTCGAAATCGCTTATTTTTCATATACTTTACGTTCAAATGGTTCTCTAAGGAGTTTAAGGGAATCCGGTGCAAAACCGGAGCTGTACCCGCAGCTGTAATCCTTTCATGTTGGTAACAACTTTGCCACTGTCCCGATACAATCGGGATGGGAAGGCCGCTATCAATTGGGGAAAGCCAGAAGACCTGCCATAAAAACAATATTTGAAGCTTTCGGGACTAAAAGCTTGAGGTTTATGGCCTTACATTTCCCATTGGTTTTAGTATTGTAAAATGATTTGTTAAACTACAAAAATTTTACGATGAAAAAATTTTACATTTTTGCCGGGCTTTGGGTTGCCCTCTTTTCAGTAAATGCCCAAAATGTGGCTAATTTTGAGGACCACCAAATTCAAACAGATTCGTATTGGAATGGTTCCGACGGAGCCGGAATAATTAAAAGCGGAGGTTTTAGTTTTCCAAATAATTACAATGCAGATTGGGGAAGTTGGAGCGGGTTTTCTGTCTCAAATATGAGGGATTCAACAACTGCTGGCTGGAGTAATCAATACAGTGCAATTACAGCTTCAGGTGTAAAGGAGTCAGAAAATTATGGAGTGGTTTATGTTTCCGGCGAGCTAATAATGAAGTTCGACGATCCTGTTCAACTTCGTGGATTTTACGTTACTAATGCCACTTATACTTACCTGTCGATGAAAAATGGCGATGATTTTTCCAAAAAATTTGGAGGTGTAAACGGGATTGATCCTGATTTTCTGAAATTAATTATTTCGGGAACTGATATTTATGGAACCGAAACTAATTCTGTAGAATTTTATCTTGCAGATTTTACTTTTGAAAATACAGAGGATGACTATTTGATAAGAAACTGGGAGTGGGTCGATTTGGCTGAATTAGGCCATGTAACGAACCTAAAATTCAGATTAGAATCAACTGACAACGGTGCATGGGGAATGAATACCCCAGGATATTTTTGTATCGATGATTTTAACGGAGAATCACCCGATGCACCAGAAATAATTACTGAAGCCAGATTTGAAGATTTAGAATTGAATGATGAAAGTTTTTACAATGGTTCAGATGAAACCGGAAACTTTCAAAGTGGTGGATTTACATTTCAAAATAGCTACAACACAGATTGGGCGAGTTGGAGTGGTTTTGCTGCCGCAAATATTACAGACAATATCACGAAAGGTTGGGCCAATCAATACAGTGCTATTCCTGGATCAGGGGCAATAGAAACTAATTCTTATGCAGTAGCCTATGTTTTAGATTATTCTGAAATTGATTTTTCAGAAACTGTTCTTTCTGGTTTGTATATTACAAATTCAACCTACGCCTACTGGGCAATGAAAGAAGGGGATGATTTTTCCAGGAAATTTGGCGGAGAAAACGGAAGCGATCCTGATTGGTTTAAAGTAATTATTGCCGGAATTTCGGAGGACGGAGATACAACAGGAACCATTGAATATTATTTGTCTGATTTTAGGCCGGAAAACAATGAGGAAGATTTTATTGTTGATGATTGGCGATGGATTGATGTCTCTTCGCTGGGCGAAATTTCAAAACTACGGTTTAGTTTATCTTCCTCAGACAATGGTGATTGGGGAATGAACACGCCGGCTTATTTTTGCATCGACCAGGTAAACCACCAGGATTTGGCTCCTGAAATAAAAAATCCTCTTGCAAATATCGGCGAAGAGATAAATCCAAAAGAAATATTTTATGTGCCGCTGGATTCAGTTTTTACAGATCCCGATAATCCGGATTCAGAAATGACATTAAAACTTGAGTACATTGATAATCCTGAATTATTAATCGGATCGATTGTAGTTGGGGGGAAACCGGGAATTCCTGAGAAAATACTTTTATCGCTAAATGTTTTTCCTGAAAAAACGGGAGAAGCTCTTGTAACTATTTCAGCGACTTCAAACGGTAAAAAGGTGTACCATATCTTTAAGGTGATTGTCAACGTCCCTGTTTCGGCAAAATATTTGGTAAGCGAAGAATTAAATATTTACCCAAATCCGGTAATTAATAACTTTTTTGTTGAGTTGCCTGATGATTCTGAATACATAATTTTATACAATTATTCCGGTCAGGTTTTATTTCAACAAAATGTTTTAAATGAAGAAAAAATTCATGTTACACAAATAGAAAACTCACCTTCGGGTATTTATCTCATAAAAGTAAAAACAGAAAAAACATCTTTAACGCGAAAATTGGTAAAATTATAATCTGGTTTTTTTAAGGGAAAGTAAACTTATAGAATATAATTTTGTTAATATTTTCATAAAAGGACAGAAAGGTGTTTTGTCCTGTACAATAAAAACTGTTTCTTTGCAGAAAGTATTAAAAAAATAAAAATTTATGTTGGAAATAGGAAAAAATTCAATGGTTACTTTAACGTATGATTTACGTATTGATGACCAAAATGGAGAAGTAATTGAACAGGCCAGTGAGGAACAACCATTACAATTTTTATATGGAGCAGGCGTTATGTTACCAAAGTTCGAATCTCATCTTTCGGGACTTCACGAAGGTGAACCCTTTACTATAGAATTAAAAAAAGATGATGCCTACGGGGATGTAAATAGCGATGCAGTAGTTGAATTGCCAAAAAATGTTTTTTTGGTTGACGGTAAATTCGATGACGAACTCATAAAATTGGGTAATACAGTTCCAATGATGAGTAGTAATGGCCAGCGTATGAATGGTTTGGTGCTGGAAATTACTGAAGAAATCGTTAAAATGGATTTTAATCATCCGCTTGCTGGCGAAGATTTATTTTTTGCCGGGAAAGTTATTGAGGTTCGGGAAGCTACATACGACGAACTGACACAAGACACTTCAGGAGGAGGTTGTGGATGCGGAAGTGGTGGTTGTGATACCGATTCTTCTGGCTGCGAAACAGATTCCTGTGATCCAAACAGTGGCGGTGGTTGCGGTTGTGGTTGATATATAATATTTTGATTATTAGTTCAATTTATATACTTTAACCTCGTTTTCTATAATGTTGCAGATAACGGGGTTTTTGCTTTAATATATGAATACGTTTGGAAAAATATTTCGGTTAACATCGTTTGGCGAATCTCACGGAAAGGGAATTGGCGGAATTATTGACGGTTGCCCGGCCGGTTTGGAATTGGATATCAGACTTATTCAAAAAGATTTAGCTCGAAGAAAACCAGGACAATCAAAAATAACTACCCAACGAAAAGAGCCAGATCAGGTTGAATTTCTTTCCGGGGTATTTGAAGGAAAAACACAAGGTACACCCATTGCTTTTGCAATCTGGAACAAAGATCAACATTCAAAAGATTATAATGATCTGAAAGATGTGTTCAGACCATCTCATGCTGATTATACCTATATTCAGAAATATGGTACACGTGATTATCGGGGTGGAGGACGTTCATCTGCACGCGAAACCATTGCAAGGGTTGTGGCAGGCGCGATTGCCAAACAAGTTTTAGTTAAAGTGGGTGTTTATGTTCAGGCATTTGTTTCCAGTGTTGGAGAAATTAAACTCAATAAATCTTACCTTGACTTAGACTTGAATAAAACGGAAGAAAATATTGTCCGTTGTCCGGATCTCGAAACTGCCAATAAAATGATTTCCCGAATCGAAGAAGCTGCTAAAGATAACGACACCGTTGGAGGTGTAATTACCGGAGTGGCAAAAGGTGTCCCAACGGGTTGGGGCGAGCCGGTTTTTAATAAATTGCACGCCGACCTTGGATTTGCAATGATTGGAATTAATGCAGTAAAAGGTTTTGAATATGGGTCCGGTTTCGAAGGGACTAAATTAAGTGGTTCAAAACATAACGATGTATTTATTCGAACAGAAGAGGTGGTTCGTACAAAAACCAATAATTCTGGTGGGATTCAGGGTGGGATTTCAAACGGAGAAGATATTTATTTTAACGTTGCTTTTAAGCCCATTGCAACTTTATTAAAAGAACAACAAACTATTGATAAAGATAATAATGAAGTCACGATTAATCCAAAAGGAAGACATGACCCGTGCGTTTTACCCCGGGCCGTGCCAATTGTGGAAGCAATGGCAGCATTGGTTTTAGTCGATCATTTTTTATTAAGTAAACTTAATTCAATTTAATATGCCCAGAAGAAAACGTAACAGGAGAATTCAAGTACCTCCTGTAATTAAGGGAATGTCGGTTTTTGGAGTACGCGGACGAAAATCGAATGAAGTTTATCTGCTTATTGAAGAGTACGAAGCCATTCGTTTGCTCGATTATCAGGGGTTAACGCAGGAAGAAGCGGCTGTCCACATGGACATATCGAGGCCCACTTTAACCCGGATTTACGAAGAAGCACGCAATAAAGTGGCAACTTCTTTTGTTGAA
>Ga0233447_1002687_pt1 | contig 12306 bp, 11 predicted proteins | sample SI_124_October20_3_FD_183014 | JGI IMG/M metagenome (GOLD analysis project Ga0233447, IMG submission 183014) | Seawater microbial communities from Saanich Inlet, British Columbia, Canada - SI_124_October2016_135_MG | ecosystem: Environmental > Aquatic > Marine > Inlet | place: Canada: British...
ATATGGATCCCAGTGCCTGTACCTACTACTACGAATATTAATCCAATGACCATAATTCAAAGCAATACTGCCAAGCGCGTACCCGGGGCAAGGCGTAAGGTTCTTCTCAGTAAAGACAGAGATAAAGTAATGTGCTTCTCCCATAATTTTGCCCGGATGCCAATCAAGTAAATTAAATGACTTAGAGGAGGAATGTTTTAATATTTTGTAGATTGAGACGTCAGGAGCTTGATTATCTACTGACTTACACACACGAAGCCAAAGAGTAGTACTCGAATCATTTTTAAAAGACACAATCACATTGTTCCCCAGAAGCGAAAATTGAAAACAGGGCAAAATATACCCAAACGAGAACATAGCAAGAATTAGCATTAACTTTTTCATAAGTTTCTGATCTCCATTTCAAAATTCAATAAATACTGGATGTATGCCTTGACAATCTCATGAATTGAATGTACTCCTATTTTTATTTGAGGCTTTGCTTCAAACAAAGACAAAGAACAATAAAACATTTCTGAAAAAAGTCAAATCTAATCAAAAAAGCAAACCAACAGTTTATAGAAAATTCTAAAAATGGAATGGTTTTAGTATAGACTATTAAAGCTTAACATCTAGATAATCAGGATAGTTATCAGCAAGATGATAGATAGCTTTAATATATTCGCGCACTTCTTTCTTAGTACTGCAAATACTAACCGCTCCAGCAGTTTTCCCATCTTCAGTGGGCATTCTTAAGTTACCCAAAGCTGAAAACCCGTTAAACTGCAAATCTGTAAGCGGACTGATAAACATTTCTGCATCTTTTAGTATGCTTAAGCCGGCAGTTCCCAATATTTCTCCCATAGCCTTAGGCATTACATACCTAGCACCACGGCAAATCAAAGGATGAATCATAGCATATAGTTCTAACAATTCATAACTCTCACTCTTTCCGTACCTGGTAGCAAACAAGCGTCGATTGTACTCTCTCTGATAATTGAAAAAGCCTTGCAGTTGATCTTCCATGATAAAAAATTGTCCCGGACGAATAAAAATAAGGCTGATGTTCCTATCCTGAGGATGATCAGAAGAAAGTTCTGTATCAAGTGGTACAAGAAATTTACGATCGCGAAAATAATTCTGTTGTGCTAGCCCCCAGATAATCATGCTTGCCACAGAAGCAAAACCACCCATTTCCACATAGTATCTGGTGTTAAGGTATTTTCTAACGTTAAGTACTTTATCAAAATTTATATAAACTCTAGTTCGAAAAAGTTTATTGCCAAAGTAAAAAACTTCAGGCTGTGCAGCAGCACTTGATAAAGCAGGATACATAACCGGCCCAACTTCACCCCATTCCTGCTTAAGGTTCCGCAGCATTTCCTGCATAGGCATTCCATCAACCGGCACATGGTGATATTGAAACCATAAATCAGACTCGTTATTGTCTGCAGTAAAACGGCATACAATATTAAGTAAGCCAAACCCAGGATGTCTCCGATTTTTCATATTGGGTGTGGCAAGTCTTTTTTGAGTAAGCATTGCAGGATCATCAGTCAATACTTCAAACTGAATAAATGTCGCGTTCAATAAACGTTCAATTAAGTGACAAAGCTCTGATTTTCCTGCAAAAGACAATCCTCTGATCCTATAGATCCAGCGGCGTAGCTTTTTGTAAATTCTCCATGCACGTTTATGGTCTTTAACATGTTCTTGCGCATTTTTATTATAAACCTTAACTATTCTATCAAGTGCCTCTTGTATAATGCCTTCTTTAAGCAAGGTAAATGTTGTTCTTGTATTATCAAAAGAAGGGATTATATCTAATAACTGACCATCCTGACTAAACTTTGCTTCCACAATATCTGTAAAAAAAATTTTCTTTCTTTTAGCTCTGAACAAACCCCATTCCAAAGCCCAATGACACGACGGTTTACTGCGAAGAAAGTCCATTAACTTTCTAATTAGTATACTTTTTGCTATTTCAAGGTTATCAGGCAATTCATCCGAACTATGATAGTTCAATCTAAAGCTAGCTAAAATGAATTTAGAATGTTCGTTGCGCAGAAAAACGCCCGAAAGCATGCGCCAACCATTTTCCTTTGTTTTTATACCAATCTTTTTTAGTACCTGTAAAAATTTTAATGTAACCACCATAAACATAACACTAAAGCTCCAGCGGTCTACCAATCTTCTCATTTTTATATTTCTTATATAACCAAAAGACATCTGCTTTATCTGATCTATGGTTGAAAATACTCTGTTTTCTAGGTTAGTATCAGGCATTATATTATGGTCAACTTGCTTATTGCTCTTTTCTAAACTAGAACTAACCTTTTTCAATTTAGGGAATACACCGAGAAAGTCAGCAATTATATTTGCCGTTTCTAAAGGTTTTTCTTCTTGAGGTGAGTGTCCACAGTCAGCAATAAGTTCAAACTCAGAATTACTAAGTTCACTCTTAAACAAAGATGAATACTCAATACCCAAAACAGCATCTTTTTCGCCCCAAATGATTAGTGTGGGAACAGTAATTCTTCTAACATTTTTATGAAAAGAATGTATATCTGCTAAAGCACATTGTTTGGCGGTTTCAATCAGACACTCAATTGCGTTTTTTTGTCGAAAAATGTTACCATATGCTGTGACTGCATTATATGTAATTTTACTTTTATCATAAAATATTAGCTCCTGTAACGATAGAGCTAGCATATCCTCTCTCGCAAGCTTAAACTTTGTTCTTCGGGAAGATGCAGATATCAGGCCTAAAAAATCATACAGTTTAGCTAAAACTCCTGCACTGTCCAACAAAACCAGTTTAGCTGTCTTTTTACTGATTTCTTTATCAAAAAGAGCAAGCAGACTAATAACTCCTCCCATTGAATGGCCTACAAGAACAAAATCATTAAGGTTCATCAATTTAATAAATTTTTTGATTATTACAGCATGATCAAACAAAGCAAGATTGTCATCACATCTTTTTTCTGAGTATCCATGCCCCTTTAGGTCAATAGCAATAAATCTAAATTTTAAAGGTAAAAGGTCAATGACCTTCATCCAGGTGTAGGAATAAGAGGCAAAGTCATGTATAAATAGAATTGGCTGCCCACTTCCCCGTTCGGTATATGCAATCGAAACACCGTCAATTTCAACATATTTGTAATCTTTTGGGGTCATATTAAGAGCTTCATTTTAATTATTTTGCTTGACTTGATACATCCATAAGTATGTGTAATATACCACAAGTAAAATTTTAATATAAGCAACAAGCAAAATAAACAGCAATAAAAAATCCAATTATTTGAAAAATTAATAAAAGTTAATAGATTTATTTGTTTGGAAGAACTTCAGCCAAAAAAATTTAGGCCAATAACAGTTGAAAATAACACAATAAGAGGGATTTTTTTCATGAAAGGGATTATTTTAGCTGGCGGTTCGGGCACACGCTTGCACCCAACAACAAAATGCCTAAGCAAGCAGTTGCTACCTATATACGATAAACCTATGATATATTATCCTCTCTCTACATTGATGATGGCAGGAATTAGAGACATTCTTATAATATCAACACCTCATGATTTACCCACATTCATAGAACTATTAGGAGACGGATCAAAATGGGGTATTAACCTGTCATATCTAGAACAACCAAAACCAGAAGGATTAGCACAAGCATTTATACTTGGCGAAGATTTTGTAGGTAACGATAATGCCTGTTTAATTTTGGGTGACAACATTTTTTATGGTCATAGTTTTGGTGAAATACTAAAAGAAGTCGCATGTGACCCAAAAGGAGCAACTGTATTCGGCTATTATGTAAATGACCCGGAAAGATATGGAGTGGTCGATTTTGACGAAAACGGAGATGCATTGGGCCTGGAAGAAAAACCTGCAAAACCAAAATCTAATTATGCCGTTACTGGGCTTTATTTTTATGATAACAGCGTTATTGAACTTGCAAAAAAGCTCAAGCCTTCTCCACGTGGAGAACTAGAAATAACAGATCTGAACAAAATATATTTAAAAAAAGGTCAACTGAAGGTAATAAAGCTGAATCGCGGTTTTGCCTGGCTGGATACAGGCACACATAAATCCATGCTTGAAGCCTCACTGTATTTTTCCGTTTTGGAAGAAAGACAGGGATTAAAGATAGGTTGCCCTGAAGAAATAGCCTGGAGAAATAATTATATTACTAGTAAACAGCTTGAAGCATTAGCGTCAGAAACACTAAAAAGTGGTTATGGTTCTTATCTTATACAAATTCTAGAACATAAGATATAGATTTCTTTTTGAAAAATGCTCTTCCGCAAATCAAATCTAGCCTTCATCATGTGCAATATTGCATATATTACATTGACGACATCCTAGATGCTTGGGAATAATAAACATTTTCCCCTTCTTTTTAGCATTTCGCAAATTCAAGTAGTTCATGCCAGCCAAAAAAAATCCAAGAATAATAAAGGCGCCTGGAGAAGAAACAGTTAACATGAAACTTCTAGTCCATCCAGGAATAAATTGAATGGTAAACAGCGTACCATTGGCTAAAAACTCGCGTGTAAGCCCCAATGCCACAAGTGCCATGGTAAATCCAAGTCCCATACCTAAAGCATCTACAACAGATTTAGTAATTCCATTTTTTGATGCAAATGCTTCGGCACGACCAAGAACAATACAGTTAACAACAATAAGAGGAATAAAAATTCCCAAGGCTTCGTTAAGGGCTGGCGGTGCATATGCCAACATCAATAGATTAACAATGGTAACGAATGTAGCAATAACTACGATATAACAGGGTATCCTTACCTTTTTAGGTATAAGCTTTTTGATCAAGGAGATTACAAAGTTACTTCCAATCAATACAACCATTGTTGCCAATCCCATACCTAGTCCATCTTTACCACTGGATGTAACCGCTAAAGTCGGACACATCCCCAAAAGCAGGACCAATACCGGATTTTCTTTCCAAATACCTTTTGTAAATTCCTTAACTAAACTCATAACATCCCTTCCATAATCTAAAAAAGTCCAATAGCATGTCGAAAAAATCTAATATAACCAACAACGATTGAACTATAATTTGTTATATAAAAAAATCAAATCTGTATATGATATCACAACGTTTATTTTTAGTTAGAAACCACATTCCGTAGTACATTTGCAGAGTCCTCCGGCATCATTACATTAACCCTCATACCAGAGCCTAATTCAAAGCCTCCTGGAGTTTCCAAATATGGCATCACTTTTAAATGCCAATGGTAAGGTAGAATATTCGATAAATGATATGGAGGATTTCTAAATATAATATTAAAATCGGGGTTAGATAATGCCAAATATATTTTTCTCATTACAACATGCAGACAATCACTTAATTCAAGAATATCTTCATTCGGCATTATATCAAACCCACCTATATGCCTCTTAGGGTATACCTCAATCTCATAGGGAACCGAAGAAGCATAAGGAACTATAGCTATAAACTTATCGTTTTGGTAAACCACGCGCTTGTCAAGCTTTGTTTCATATTCAATAATTTTACAGAACACACATCTGCCGTGCCTATCGTAATATCTCATAGCATTATCAACTAAAAATCTGACATACTCAGGCACAACCATCATAGATACTATTTGTGAATGAGGGTGTCTTTGAGACGCACCCGAAAGGTTTCCATGATTCTTAAAAAGGACTGTTTGGAGGTTTTTCCCATTGTTCAAAGCTTTGTAGCGTCTGTAATACATTTCAATAACATTTGATACTTCATCACGCCTCATTGTTCCAAGTGCCTTGTTGTGTTCCGCACTTTCAATAATGAGTTCATGGTTTCCATACCTGGAAAATTTACAATAGATTCCATCTCTCGTATATTCAGATGGCTCTAAAAGTGCTGGTTCATGATTTGAAAAAATTTGAAACTTATTTTCCAGGCAGCGAACGGCCCAGTTACAAGATCTTGAGTTGCTGATGCTATCTATTTCGATATTGGAATATCTATCATCATTACCTACACAAAATGGACAATTTTTCTCATAGGTAGAATAAATACTCTGCAATGGATTTTTTCTTTTTTGAAGCTCTCTACCTTTTAACCTTTCAGGGGCCATTATTACCCATTCACCAGTATCCAAGCGTTGTCGTAATTCTGACATTTTTAACTCTTACTTTTTTTTAGGCTATATGTGAGGAATTAACAGGTTCGCTGTTCATGGGAAGAAATGGAGAACATAACGCAGTTTCAAAGTCAAAAGCGTTTTCAAAATCCTTGATTGAATCATTTTCACTTCTACTCAATATTCTATGTTCAATCATATTAAAAACAATATTACCAATGGCCATGCTATCCAAAATACCCCATTCACAGAAAACACTATAGGCCGTGGGGCCAAAATTTTTCAACGCATATTCCATGACCCCATTAAGAAGTTCAGGGCCAGAAATATGGCTAGATTCGTTTTCCATCCTGCTTTCTTCACTCTTTTTTACAGTATAAATTACCGCTTCATTAATGAATACATAACCATCGAAAGAATAACGAGTATCCTGTATAACGATTTCATTAATTTTTGTATAAAAATCAACAGTTTTCATATTTTTTAGTCTAAAATTCTTTGTCGAATATACCGTTTTTATCAATACACTGATATTCAGAGTAATTAGCTTGTCGAGCCAATTCCTCAGCTTCTACAAAACAAAATCCAACCTCCTCTGAAATATGAGAATCGGATCCAAAAGTTATTTTTACATCATATTTCTTGGCTATTTGCAGTAAATCAAGAGATGGGTATATTTCTTTAACAGGTTTTCTCAATCCAGCAGTGTTCAATTCAACTGCAACATCAAATTCAGCTGCTCTAGCAAAAAACATATTCACTTTTTTCATAAAATATGACATATTTTCAGGATAGAAACCAAATTTCTTTGGCAAATCCATATGCCCTATTATATCAAATTTGCCACTTGACACCATATCGATCATTAAATCTATATATGAATTCCAATTATATTCTTTTTTCTCTTTCGACTTCCAAATATCCAAATAATCAAAGTTATCAAGCGGAACACCATCAACATAGTGAACAGAGCCTATTAAATAATCATATTCAACTGAATTCAGAAAATCATATACTTCGTTCATTCTGCCAGGGACCCAGTCAACCTCCATTCCAAGCAAAACATCAATTCCATAAGAATTGTTTTTCAACTCATTGATCATACCTACATATGCATTGAACTGAGGTAATTCCATCCTGCACGTATCATCAAAGCCCACCGGCACAGGACAATGGTCAGAAAATCCTATTGTTTTTAGCCCTTTTTTATCCGCTTGTTCTAAGTATTCTTTTGGACTGCCAGATGCATGTTTACACAAATGGGTATGTATATGATAATCACAAATTATAGCCATGACAAAGCACCAGTTGTTGTTGACCTAGATTTCTTTGGCAGAAGTCCTTCCACACAAACAAATCCAGTGCTAATCAACCTGTACCGGTGTCCCCTTCTTGTCTTCAATTTTATCATGTACCTTTTTAGTAGCATCTTTTGCATCTATATGAGCTTTATCTGCACCTTTTTTGGTGTCTTCAACAACTTTAGCGCTATCTTTTTTAGTGGTGTCATAGGCTTTGATTGTATCCTTTTTAGTAACACCAATGACCTTGTCACTATCTTTTTTGCTAGTATCAAAGGTTTTTGCTATATCTTTTTTAGTGGTGTCAACAACTTCAGCAACATCTTTTTTGCTGACATCATAAGCTTTTATTACACCCTTTTTACTAGCATCATAGACTTCAGCTGTATCTTTTTTGGTAGCATCGTAAGCTGCAGCGGCCTTATCTTTTACGGCCTCATCACTTTTTGTTACTTCTGCTTCAGTTTTTTTCGAACAGGACACAACTGCAATAACGCAGACCGCAAGAAGAGAACACTTAATAAAGTTCATTTTTTTAGACTTTCCTTGTTTTTGGTTTACTTTTGATTGGCTAGTAGTATAATTATATCATAATTTTTATTTTAAAACCATTTTTATTTATAAAATACTGTATTATTTTTTAGTATTTCCGAAACCAAACAACAACAAAGGTGAAACTAATGATTAAATTCGTGATGTATGGAGCATTCGCTATGATGCTAGTATTCCCATTTACTTCTAATGCAGAGAAGATGGTCAATGGAAAGAAGCTGTTTGCTGCAGGAGATTTTCCGCATGGAAAAATGCTTGATGTTAACGAACTCATAAACCTACCCAAGGGCAAGTGGCAACAAACGGTATATTTGGTCGACCCTATTGAGTTCAAAGACAATGGTACACCAAACGGCAAGGGTGGGTTTGTATATACGGGAAAAGTTCATCACACAATTGTAGGCGATCTCTGGGTTTCACTCATAAATTCAGCAGCATCAAATGCTGTTTTCAAAATTACTATACCATATAAGACACCATTGCAAAAAGGAAGTGTCTATAAGTTTACTAGTGCACAACCTTTGACTGTTGACTCAATGAAACCTCAAACGAACAGCAATGCCGAGTCTTTTGCTATGTTTAATTGTACTTTTTATGGAAAAATGGTTATCGGTGGTACTATGTACCCTCTGAGTAATCAGCAATAAAATATCGTCCCCTATCTTTAATATTTGTAAAAATAGGAATATATATATACTTTGCGTAGGCTAAGATCTTTACTTTTAGCTTGCGACTTTAGCCTTAAATGCGGCAAAGCGACCGTGTCTGGGCCGTAGCTCGTAGAGCGTAGCCTGAAGCGATAATACTCTACCGTTTACGGTATAGGTTCATTTGTGTGGAAGGATTTCCGCCAAAAGAATCTCTAGTCCAGTGTTTTCCTATATCTCAGAACACCAACGGTAAGAACAACTATCATAAAAATTATTATGTAGTATAATTGCATCTGCAAGTCCTTAAAACCGGCACCCTTAATCATGATACCCCTGACAATAATATTAAAATGTGTCAGAGGAAGACATTGTCCAATATACTGTGCCCATATAGGCATAGCTTTGAATGGGAACATAAATCCCGAAAGCATAATCGAAGGAAGAAAAAAGAACATTGACATTTGCACCGCCTGAAGCTGGTTCCTAGCAATAGTTGAAAATACAATTCCCACAGATAAAGTTGCAATGATAAAAACTAGTCCCATTGACAACAATAATAAAAAATTCCCATTCACCGGTACATTAAACAAATAATGGCCCAAAATAACAATTAAAGTCATTTGAATTAGGCCCATTATTATATATGGTCCTATCTTGCCAAGCAACACCTCTATGGGTTTAACAGGCATGCAAAGAAGGTTTTCCATTGTGCCGCGTTCCGCCTCTCGGGTCATGGAAAGCGCAGTAACAAAAACTAGAGTCAAGGTAAGTATAACTCCAAGTAGACTAGGCACAGTAGAAAACTGCATAACCTGATTTGGATTATAATTTTTATGTATCTTAAGCTCAACTAAGTCATTATCTCCTTTTATGAATTTAAGCGGCCCTTTTGCATAAGATGAAATCGTGTTTTTAAAGACCCTTTCTGCAACTGCTAATGCAGAACCAACCGTCTGCGGATCAACTGAATCAGCTTCTAAAAGAATTTTGGGGTTCTCTCCTTTTATCAGTCTATCATTAAAGCCTGGAGGAATATTAACAACAAAAGTAGCTTTACCAGATAACATGTCGTGTTTTGCTTTTTCCTGTGAGTATATTGTTTCTTTTATGTCAAAATAATGACTATTCTGCAAACCAGAGACAAATCGTCTAGCAAATATGCTATGTCCATCTCCATTTAAGACATAGGTAGGCAAATGTTTCGGGTTAGAATTAATTGCAAAACCAAAAATAATTAACTGAACTATCGGGATGCCAACCATCATTGCAAGAGTCAGTTTATCCCTTTTCATCTGAATAAACTCTTTCTTAACTATTGCTATAATTCTAAAAAATGATATTCCCTTCATAGACTCGCCTAATAATTATCTTTTGCCTTTTTCATTAAATGAATAAATACATCCTCGATGGTTGTTGCAGATTTACTCCAACTGTACTCAGGCAACATAAATTTTTGGATAGTTTTATACAATTTTGCCTCGTCACTACCACTAATATGCATGACATTACCAAAGGCTAAAACCTGTTCAACTGCAGGAAATTTTTTCAGTTCTATAGCCAATGATAATAAGTTTTTCCCTTTAACAATCCATGTATTTAAACCTTCATGTAAAATAATATCATCTATTGTTCCTTTTGTCAGCATATCCCCATATGCCAAATAAGCCAACCTATGACATCTCTCAGCTTCATCCATATAATGGGTAGTTACTAAAACAGTTATTCCTTTGTCACCGGAAAGATGATGTATTGTGTCCCAAAAATCTCGTCTAGCTAAAGGGTCTACACCGGCAGTGGGTTCATCAAGCAAAAGGAGTTTTGGATCATGCAGCAAACATGCGGCAAGTGCCAATCTCTGTTTCCATCCACCAGACAAGCTGCCTGCCAACTGTTCTTGCCTAGTGGTCAAACTATGTTCTTCCAGCACTCTTTTAACATCTTTCTTTACATTTTTAACACCATAAAGTTTAGCTACAAACTCCATGTTTTCTCTAACAGACAAGTCTTCGTACAAGCTGAATTTCTGCGTCATATAGCCAATTTGACTTTTTATCAGGTCTTGTTCTTTTAACACATCATGACCAAGACAATATCCTTCGCCTGCGTCAGGAACCAATAACCCACAGAGCATCCTTAAAAAAGTAGTTTTTCCACTTCCATTTGGGCCAAGAAAACCGTAAATGTCCCCATATTTGACTTGCATATCCACATTATTTACGACAACTTTGCCACTAAATGCTTTGGTAATATTTTTTACATCAATTGCGTATTGGGAGTTTTGCATAGTTGTTGGTTGTTGGTTGTTGGTTGTTAGCTGTCTATTGTCTATTGTCTATTGTCTATTGTCTATTGTCTATTGTCTATTGCTGGTCCGGATTCTCAATATCCACTTCAACCGGCTGTCCAGGATGCAGCCTTGCACCATTTGCCGAATTAAATTTAGCTTCAATAAGGTACATATACTTTTCATTATTTTTCAAACTGTATATAAAAGGATCTGTATATTCAGCTTTGGGTGAAATATAACTCACGATGGCAGAGACTGGTTCTGTCACATTATTAAGCTTTACTAAAACTTTATCTCCTAACTTAAGATTGCTAACAATTTTACCGTCTACAAAGAATATCGCTTTAATATTTTCTGGAGGTAGTAGGCTTACAACAGGCTTTCCGGCCTGAACAAATTCCCCTTCCCTATAAAGAACATCAAACACATATGCATCTTTTGGAGCAACTTGTTTTGTTTGTTCCATTTTCCATTTAGCATAGACCACCTGTGCATCCAAAACTTCTTTAAGAGAGTTAACTGCAGCTATTTTATCGGGTCGCTCGGGAAGTTTTTGGTATTCAACCCAAGAATTTAATGCTTTGTTTATTTCGTAAAGCGCTCCATGCAAATATGCTATACCAACTAATTTTGTATATGCTTCCGCATGAACTTTTTCCAGCCTAGATATAATACCTTTTCCAATACCTGAACCTTCAGAAAGAGAATGGATACCGTCTGCCAGCCCCTCCCACAATTCTATTTTCTCCGATCTACCACCTTTTGTCATGTCTTCTATATAAGATTTTACCCCCAGTACAGCATTGCTGTACATATTCAGGTTGGCTTTCTCTTTTTTGCCATCAAGTTTAAATAGCCAAGTTCCTTTTTTTATTCTCTGCCCCTTGGATACAAATACATTTTTAATCTTTCCATCGCTATATGATGAAACGTAAACATAATCTGCTTCAATATACCCGTTGTATAGTTTCTTTTTTTCATTACATGAAGTAAGTAAACATACAGTAACAAGTAGGACAAGAATAAAAAACAAAGGTGTTTTAGCCATAATGAAAAATCCTGATAGAGTTAAACTATTCTAATATTTTATGATTAGCTAAGGTAGCATACATTTACATTATTCATTTTATCATATGATATATTCATAAACAACCCCAATGCAGATAAAAAAATAGTTTTTTTGTATTCTAAAAATTTCTGTTTCAAGAGAAGGTAAATCAAAACTTGTTTAAGTTCAAGAGTGTATACTAAAACCCAGCTAAAAAGAATTACGTCCTTAATTCTTTTTTTTTCGAGTTAGTTTTTCTCATTTGAATATTTCCCGGACAGGAGATAACCTTAAGTGTTTGCACCTTCTAATCTATTTTTCTGATTGTAACGGGGGGTGAGCAGGATAACAAATTTGAAGCAAAAATACTATGAAGAATCGA
>Ga0233447_1002692_pt1 | contig 12287 bp, 8 predicted proteins | sample SI_124_October20_3_FD_183014 | JGI IMG/M metagenome (GOLD analysis project Ga0233447, IMG submission 183014) | Seawater microbial communities from Saanich Inlet, British Columbia, Canada - SI_124_October2016_135_MG | ecosystem: Environmental > Aquatic > Marine > Inlet | place: Canada: British...
AGAAAACTCTTGACAAAAAACAGCGCTACCGCTATTATATTTTTTTGTAAAAAATCACCCTCAAACCGTATGGAAAATTGTCTTATTTTTACCTGTTTTCTGTCCAACGATTGGGGCTCACCTTATGCTGCTGGTCGATGCACCTGGCGATACCAATGGGTACGAGCGGCTACCCAACTGCCTGGCATCCCTAATGGCCTCGGAGACAATCTGGCTTCGGTAGGCTTCAACATCACGTTCAGCTCGAGACTGGGAACCTTGGCGATACCGGTAGCTCCCACAGCGGCTGTTGAAATCGTTGACGATTCGGTTGAACTCATCGATGCCCGCATTGTTGTCGATGACGTCTCGCATCGCTTCAATGCGAATGCCTTCCCGGATACACCAGCGGATTTCCGGCACGGACAGCACGTTGTTGGTGCCGACCGAAGGCTTTGTATATTGCAGTCCGGCGCTTTGGGTCGTGCTTGGCGTTTGAACTGTCGGAGACGGGGTGCTCTGCGGGTAGCTGTAGCTTTGCGAGGACGAAGGCGGACTGTATGAGGGTTTCTTGTTGCTTTGGTCTCCACTATTAATCAGCCAGATCACAAAGATGACGCCGATAATGCCAAGAATCCATTTGCCGCCCGAACCACCGCCGCTTTTGCCAGAGCTCACGGTTTCAATAGGCGGAGGAGAGCTTGTGGTCTTCCGTTCGGTTTCGGAGGTGGCTGCTTCTCGTTGAGGCTGGGGTGGTTGCTTAGGTGCTGAGGGCTTAGCCTCCGCTTTTGGCTCCGGCTTTATAGGCTCATCGATACCACTGACCTCGGATGCCAAGTCTGAAAGCCCGGAGAAGCCCTTTTTGTTCTTGTCGCTATCACCAGACATTGGCATCGCCCCCTTCCATTTCGCATATAAATTTCATTCCGAGCTCCCTCATATGAACGTCAGCCCCCAAGCGCCCAGACCACTAATACCAATGCACAAGAGAATCATCGGGGCGCATCCAGAGTTTTTCTTTTTGGCGGGCATTCCCGTTTCCGGATGTCCGTGCGCCTGCGCCAGGTCACCGATCATCTTTGGCTGGCCACTTACTCCCAACTGTCGAGCCAGTATCTCGAAAAACCTCCGCTTGACCGCCTGCGAGCTTGTGTCGCTTTCATAATCACCAAGGTTCAATCGTGTCTCGCCGGTGAAGAGACCAATCATCAGCGGTCCCATTTTGCTGCCACCCTCGGCTTGAAGGAGCTCGCCAGCTTCGCTACCGAGCATTTTGGCCAACATGCCCATATCGGCCTGCTCGAGGGCAATGGTCATGATCGGCCGGTGCGATGGTCCATGAGGATTCCTATCGATACGGTAGAAAACCGACATGGCGTAGTGATAGATCATCCCCCGGTACTCGGCCTTCTTCCCCTGCATTTCCATGGTGAGGTCAAGAACGGTCTTCGGCTTCTTCTGAAAAGTCAGGAAGAAATCCCCCCAGACCCAGGTCTCGCCAGCATCGACGCTCGACCATGGAGCCGGAAGAGTCGGCCACTTTGTCAGCTCCAGCAAGGCGAACACCGGCTTTTGTGGTGCTGAAGGCTGTGGACTGGTTTGACGAGGCTGAGACTGTGGGAGAGCCCCGGTATCCGATGTCAGATCACTGAGGCCTGAGAATCCGCGTTTGTTGTCTTTATCCATACTGTTGCTCCCGTTCATTGCATGCTAATAAACATCCAGGCAATCAGGCCCAGAGATATTGCAATGTGCCACTTATCAAATGTCCGTAGCGGAGCCTTTCCGAGAAAACGGTATCCGTTACCAGTTGGTATTACCCGATATCTGCTTATCGGAAAAATGGGTATTGCAAAAAATACGAAATAATGGGTAGAAAGGTACGATCCTGATGCAGGGTCATGGTCAGTTGAACCATACATCGTTGTGCCAATCCCGTTTATTGTATGGAGACTCGGAGCAGATGAGATGGGTATGAGGTCCCCATAAAGCCTATCGTTATCTCTAACAGTGCTGAGGTTCTTCTGGATTCTTGATTTTACCTCTTGGCTACTGGCGTACTTGAAGGCCTCTTCAAGGAATGCAATGCACGGCTTCCACTTTTCCGTTTTGTTGCCGTAAACAACTGCGCAATGCATCAGGGTCAGTGCAATCTCATCTTTTCCTTGCGAGAGAATTTCGGCACCGGGTTTTGATGCTGACAACTTCGCTATAAGCTGGGGCGCAGTATTCATAACTTTCTGCGCCTCCCTATCAGCAGAGGTTGGTTGCTTTTCAGAGCTCTCCAGCGCTGCTTTACAAAGATCAGAAATCGGGTCGAGTAACCGGCTTAGCTTTCTTCGCTCCGCTATCTCGCCAAGTGCATCTGCGTCCTCAGCGGTGCGTTCGGCAACCTCGCCAACCTCCGCGAATACTTCCTGCAGCATATTCGTGAGTTGCTGCGAGAAATCGAGCTTGCCGTGCTCATTGAACATATGAATCGCCAGGCCGCGAACCAGACCGGCAACGCGGTGACTGGCATCGTGATCGAGCCCTCGGCTCTTCGTGCTGACCTGAATCGGCTGAGCAACGGTATCCCAGTTCTTCACAACCTGGATTAGCTGGTTCACCATGGGGGCCAAGGTGGAATCGGACCGTTCTGCATCGACGGCTGCGCGCAGTTTCTCGACAAGGGCTCTTATGTTCCCTTCTTCCTTGTCTAGAAATCCCTGTGCCTCCACCTCATAAGAATCAATAAGATCGGCTATCAGGATAGGGCCGTGTTCCTCCCCATCGTCAGTCGCGGATTCAACAGCAACGGTGACTGCCTCCACGAGTTCTTTTGGGGAAAGGTTGTCGAGGACCGACTTGATGACCTGGCGATAGTGCCTCCGCCGTTCCTGGATTTCAGTTTCAACGGCTGAGAGGTCCGATACTTCCGGAAACCCCGAAACAACCCGTTCTTCGTTGATGATCACGCTCAGTTCTTCAGGGTCGATATCCTCAAATGCCCATGAGATTTCGAGAATCCATTCCGCCACGTCATCAGCATTGTGATCCTGCAAACGAGCGAGGCCGGATGCAAGCAAGTTGGCCCGAGCAATTGACGACAGGTTATCGACCGCAAGCAACTTCGTTGGCGAGGATTCGATGAGCGACAACACCTCTCCGGCTCGTTTCGGTCCAATACCGGGCAGCCAGGCAACTTCAGCGGAGAGCCTTTTCCGGGGATTGGTCAACTCCGAACGCGCCTCCATGCACTCATTTGAGTCGAACAGAAGGCTGCGTTCATCGGCCAATTCCATGATCCGCCGACGGTTATCGCGGGGGCTGGCATTTAGAATGTGAAAATGATTTTGTAAAAGGTCCATGCTCCCCTCCGGTTACTTGTCATCCCAGACGAATCCGATGCGTCTGCTTTTTTTCTCTTGGTCTTTAGGAAGGCTGTTCAACGCTGCCTCAATGCTGGTTTGATCGAGCTCTGTCTTCCCGGCCTTGGCAGCGAGCCGTGCGGCCTCGCGTATGACAAACGCCGAGTCGGAGAGAGCTTTGCCGGTAAGCGCATCGAGGATCTTGTTCACGTTAAGATCATCAGCTTTCGGCAGCTTGCTCAAGAGTGAGTCCACCAGCGAAGCCACTTCTTCCCTCGACGGCATGCCAACCTCGATGATGTGGTCAAACCGGCCGCGACGCAGAATGGCCGGATCGATCATCTCGATCAGGTTCGTCATGGCGACAATCAGCACCTTGTTCTTGATGGCTTCCGGAATCCGCCGAAGGAACTCGGCTACTTCCTCGACGTGATGCAAGCCGGACGAACTGCCAGAGCGCCTGTCTGACAGGAAAGATTCCATCTCATCAATGACGATAACGGACGGAGCGCCATCAATCGCCTTGTCAAAAACCTCGGAGATCTTCTTGCTGGTTTCGTGAATGTAGGGGCTGCCCACACTGTTGGAATCAATCGAGTAGCTGGGCCAATCGATAAACTCGACAAGACGTTCCACGGCAAAGGTCTTTCCACAGCCCGGCGGCCCATGCAGGACGATGGCGGAAGGAAAATCGATGCCCAAAGCCTGGTACTTCTCGGCATTGAAGATGATGTCGATGACGTGTTCGTTAAAAAACTCTTCGAGCTGTGGACGCCCAGGAAGCCTGAAGACTTTAGCCTCGTCCAGTTCTTCTGGGGATTGCGGATTTTCAGGTTTGACAGCCTCCTTGGGGATGGTGGTTTTTGCTTCGGTCTTGGCTTGAGAGGCGGGTTTGCGCTTAGCCAGTAGACCCGCATCAGCAGGTACGCTAAACCCGGCGGTCTTCACTATTTCGGCCAGATCGCCAGCAGGCATCCACCCTGTCAAGTTGGTCAAACGCCTGAAGGACTCTGTGGAGATGACGACCCCTCCGGTTATCCAAGTACCCAAAACCACTTCATCATCGACGTGGGGTGTCAGCGTCCAGGCCGGGAGCAGTCTGGAGTACTGCTCCACATAAACAGCATCATGAAATGAGGCATCCTGCGATAGCTTCCGAGACTCTCTGAGGGCGAAAGCGAAGGCCAGTGCATCAACCTTGCTTTCGGGCGACTTGCCATTTTCAACTGGAGTCAGGGAGTACTTCTTATGGCTGCTCAGACTGCGGAATGATTCAGTTCCAGACGAAACCTCTGTGAACAAGGATTCGTCGAGATAACCGCAATCATTCCACTTCCGCATCAGCTCCGGGTGCGTGACCAGAATATTGTTGGAGCCATTGGTATCAAAAATCTGCCAATCGTCACAGGAATAGAGGAGTGACCGAATTTTCGAACCATCCGGCAAATCGTACCCTTTAGGCAACCATAAGTCGTTCTCCATAAATCATCCCCTTATAATATTGGCTACATCGAACATCTCGTTGTCTGGGCTGCCGCCGATCTGAATCATCGAAAGCTGGGCGACAACGGCGCGAAGTTTTTCAATGTCATCTGAGCGCATGAGTTGCGTGCCGATCTGGGCGAGTTCCTCGAAACGGTGCTTATCTGCAAACAAATGGGGTGAGTTGATCATCGATTTGAACCGCTCGACCACGAACCAATCCTGCCGCCAGAGGATCTCGAAATTTTTGCCTTTCAGCTCATCTATGTGGTGCTCGAAGTCTTTGTCATTTCTGTCGATTGAGCGCTGTGCAGTTTTTGCCAGATTGTCAAAAGCTGACGCCTCGGATGGTCGGGCATGTTGGCGGATATACTCATCAAAGAAGGACACGACGCCGTCGAGGTCAATCTGCCGGATTTCCTTGAGATGCTCCTTTCGTACCTGGGCAAGGAGTTTGCGAGCCTCAAGAACCTTTTCCATGGCCTCTTGAGACTTCTCTGTTTCTGCTTCATCGGGATCGAGCGAGACTGCAGATTCAAGTTTCTGCCGTGCTTGGTCCAGTTTCGGGTTCTCCACGACCTCGTTGATCTCGTCGATGCGATTCAGGGTTCGTTCGCCTTCTTCGACAACCATGACGGCCGCTGCAGTGTAGTCGAGTTGTCCCTCCTGGCGGGAATAGAAGTTCTTACCGGAGTGGAAAGTGCCGCCGATACAGGGCACAGAGACCTTAATATTGATGTTGCCGGAGTCTAGGATCTCGTATTCACATTCCAGATCGGCACCGGCGGGAATCACGCCGTCACCGAAATCGGAGCCGGAAATCTTCAATACCCCGATGGGGCGGTTGTCGGTAATGGGGTCCTCGATTTCGCCCTCCCAAAGCTTCAGGTTGAGTGACCCCGAGGCACCAGATTTTAGCGACTCAGCCGCTTTGAAAATCTTTTTGCCCTTCTTAGGCAGCGAGTCACCCGAGCGAACCAAATAGTCGAGTACCGGTCGCCCGCCGAGTTTCTCCAATACCTCAATGCCGACCGAGTGAGAGGCTGGAATGGCATCTACTGAGGCAGCGGTTCGGGTAATGACGATCTTGTCCTGTTCCAGGGCAATGGGTCCGCCTACGGAATCGAAAACAAATACCTTGAAGGTGTTGTCGCCGGTTTTTGTCAGGGTGACGTCGATGGTTGCGCCATGCTTGAGAGGCAGTCGGCCGGAGGTCCAACCAGTATCGACGCAGTCGACCTGAAACTCTGAGCCTGACGCAGCTTGGCCAGCCAATTGAACAGCGATCTTGGCCTTAACGTCCGGTGTACGGGCAATGTAGTTGAAAGACAGCGCCAGCCCACCGCCAGAGGAAATCTGCCCACGGGTGTTTTTGCGTGATCGGTTCTGGGAGCTCCAGTCGATGGATTCGGCAAACAGGCTCGCCCCTTCGGCCACGGCCGTCATGGGATTCACATCGGTGTTCCCTGGAATCCCCAGCTCAAAGGCAACTTTGTCGCGCAGGGGTTTGTAATTGGTCGGTCCACCGACGAACACAATGCGCTCCAGGTCGTGCGGAGATAGACCCGCCTTATTGAGCGTTTCTCGAGCAGACTCGATTGATTCACCAACGCGTTCGGCAATGAGCTTGTCGTAGGTGTCACGCTGCAGAGGAATATCGAGATAGATTTCATTGCCGTTGAGATCCCTTACCCGAGCCTCGGTTTCCGAGAGGCTGATGACCGAATCCTCGCGGGCTGATAGTTCGATCTTGGCGCGTTCGGTGGCCCAGATGGCCAGACGAAGCAGCGACTTGAAGCTCGGATTCACAGAAAAGTCTTCTGGGAGGTCGAAGTTTTCCAGCAACCAAGGGCGGACAACGTTATCGACAAGGACGCGGTCGAAATCCCGGCCGCCACACATGGCGATACCACCGTGGGCGAGAAGGTTAACCCGCCCACCAATGCTTTCAGCAATGGCGATATCCAGTGTGCCGCCACCCAGGTCATAGATCAGGAACATGCCGTCGGTATTGCGGGCACGCATAACACTCATGACCGCGGCAACCGGCTCCTGCATAAGCGCGACCTTGCCGAGACCTGCCATGCTGGCGGCCTGCATGGTGGCGTCCTTCTGCATCTGGTTAAACGCCGCAGGAACGGTGATAACGGTTCCGGTATCGGGATCATTCCTGATTTCTTCCGGCATATAGCCGAACAGAACCTTCAATACCTCTGCGGAGCATTCTTCGGGAGTTTTGGTGAGGTTCACCGCAGAAAAATGCACGGGCGTGCTCGTTCCCACAAGCCGCTTGAACAACATCGCAGAGTTATCCGGACTATGCGGAGCGGAATCGTAGGCCCGCTTGCCCACGTATTTGTTGCCGCGCCGATCGATATAGATCGCCGATGGCGTCACATCATTTTGTTCAGGACTCTTCCAGATGCGGGTTTCGGAGCCGTCATAGGAACAGATCGCGCTGTTTGTTGTACCCAGGTCAATGCCAACGAAATTTTTCATAGTTCCACCTTCCTCAAAGTGACGGTTCCTGTCTTAACCAAACCTTCTTTCCCCATAATGATCGGCTCGAGCATCTGTTCGACCATCAAGGCATCCTTCGCATCGAATTCTTCGATATTCAGTGGAGTGGCGGCCATGCCGGGATCGAAGGGATGCCCCTCAACGTTGACGATCCTCAGTTCCGCCTGCTCCAAAGCCTCTTCGACTTTTTTGATGAACCACCGGAACTGGCTTTTGTATCGGTTCTGTTCTCCGGCATCGAGCTTCGTGAGCAGACGATCGAACACTCGGCCAAAGCGCCAGGATTCAACCGCCATGCTGATCACCGCATTCCTCATGGCCTCGGGGGCCGTTGTGGTTTGTTCAGAGTCCGCCATATTTTTCTCCGTATCTTATTTAGATTTTCTTGCCTTAGCGATCATATACATCCAGCTCTTTAATAGTGTTCCCGTATATACCCATATGCCTTCTCGAAAAGTTCCTGCTCTTTATGAAGCTTATATTTGAAGAGCGTCTGTCGGAGAACCTTTTGAATTTCCTTTTGTCCGGCGTGCGTGCTTTGCCAGCCATCGAACCGGGTTACCCGAACGATCTTGTCGATGTCCTCAACCACATTGGCAATGATCTGCGGGGTGGTGCCGTTCCTTAGTTCAAGGAATATTTCAGTCAGGGCCTGCTTGTCGTCCGGTATTACTTCTTCATGGGTCTCGTTTTCAAGGCGGACCATATCCCGGGCGGCATCAAGGAGTTCCTTCAACCAGTCCAGACTGCTTAACACACCAGCTTCATATTTATCCTTGAGGCGTTCAAGGCGCTGTCCCAGCTCTTCAAAACGCGGATCATTCTTGGAGCGGACCTTGGCCATAAGCGAAATGTTCAGCTTCTTGGCTTTTTTCTTTCGCTCTTCTTCGGTCAATTCAAAAACAGACTCCGCATCCATGACCAGTTCGTCAATGTCATCTCTGATTCGATCAATGTCAGTGTTCTCATGGATCAGTTTGATGGTTTCAGGCCCGAGCGATTCCCAGAGCAGTGAGCCTAATCCACCCACGGGTTTAATAGATTCATAGACCTGTGCCAGCCAACGGTAATCTTTACGGAAGGCATTCAGATAAGGATCGGGTGTAATGGCCTCCCAAAATCGTTTCAACACATTGAACTGAGCCGCAAAGGCATCTTTCTTTTCATTGCCTACAAGGCAGTCCTGTGCAGCAATCAGCCCTTCATAGCCTTCAACGGTCCGATCGACTCCGGGGAAATATTCCAAACATTTTCCAATTGCTTCAGGAAATAGCTTTTTGAAAGCCTCAACGCTCTCCACCACGCCTTCGATTTCCTTGGGATCGTAATCCAGTGCCTTTGCAACATTTTCAAACACTCCGAGGTAATCAATAATCAGGCCATGCTTCTTTGTGTCACTGTAGAGACGGTTGGTACGGCACATGGCCTGAAGCAGTGTATGATCCTTGAGCGGTTTATCCAAATACATGCAGTAGCAGATTGGCGCATCGAAACCGGTGAGCAGCTTAGCTGTAACAATAATGACCTTAAGCGGGTCAGTGGCATCACGGTAACGATCAAGAAGTTGTTCCTGAGCTTCAGGGCTGGCATCGATCCCTTGCCACCGCTTGAAGTCTCCCTTCTCAATTGGAAGTCCTAATTTCTGCCATTTAAGCCAATCCGGTGCTATTTTTTTAGGTTTTCCGTTTTCATCGGTTTCTTTTTCAATCGTGCCCTGGGAAATGTTCATCACCACTTCAACAGCATCTTTTCCGAGTTGCTCGCAAAGGAGATAATACATCCGAACCACAGCCTCGCGGTCATAAACGACGACCATCCCTTTGAACTGTTTTGGGGCGACGTGGCTTTGATAGTGATTCGTAATATCATCAGCGATGGCAGTTATGCGCTTGGGTGCTTTCAAAAGATGCGCCAGCTTTCCGGCCTTCTGAGAGATAAAAGCTTTCTCTTCCTCATTAAGGTTGTTTTGCTCCGCCAGTTCATCAAATCCCTGATCGATGGTTTCCCGGTCAATGCGCAATTCAACCAGACGAGGTTCGAATTTGACAGGCAGAGTCGCCTCATCACGAATAGACTGTTTGTAGGAATAGCGATTGAGATATCTGCCCGGGTCATTGGGAGCGCCGAACAGCTTAAAAGTGTTTCGTTCAAGACCTGAAATCGGCGTACCGGTCAATCCGAAGAAAAAGGCGTTCGGCAGAGCCCAGCGCATCTTTTCGCCCAGACTGCCTTCCTGCGTGCGGTGAGCCTCATCCACCAACACGATGATGTTATCCCGAGGATTTAAACCATCGGTGTTGTGTTCATCAATTTCCACTTCATCGAATTTGAAGACGGTTGTGATAAGAATCTGCCGGGAGTCCTGCTTCAATTCCTGAGCAAGGGCCTTACAGGATTTTACCGGCGTGACGTTTTTAGTCGAAGCGTTATTGAAAACCGAATTGATCTGACTATCCAGATCCACACGGTCAACGACCACCACAACCGTGGGGTTTTTCAGGTCTGGATCTGCTTTGAGCATCTGCGCCGCAAACAGCATCAAGAGTGATTTACCGGAACCCTGAAAATGCCAGATCAGCCCCTGACGCGCATCCTGTGTCTTTACACGCTCAACAATGGCTTTGGCCGCTTCATATTGCGGATAACGAGGCAGAATTTTGATTTTGAAGCTTGGTTTGCCTTCTCCCTGCTTGACTGTTGAGAACACCACAAACGACTGCAGAATTTCCAATAGTGTCTTCGGGTGCAGCAGACGCTCCGCACTCTTCAGCACCGTGCGCATATCCTGCGGTATTTCTTCCCGTTCCTCGGTGCTGTGCCATGGAGCCCAGTTTTTGAAACGGGCACCAATTGCGCCGTAATAGAAGGTCTTTCCCTCCGAGGCGAAGCAGAGCAGGTTCGGCACGAAAAAGGCTTTCTGATTTTCCCAGTAATGCTTTTGACCACCCAGAAAATCCGCCGCGCCATCCTGCCAACTAATGGCATCGCGCACCGGTGTTTTTACCTCACCGACAACGAGCGGCAGCCCGTTGACATAGAGGACCAGATCAAAGTAACAGTCTCTCGTACCAGTGAACTGAACCTGTTGGCTGACCACGAAATGATTATTCTGAGGGGTATCAAAATCGATTAGATGGATCGTGATGTGTTCACCATCTTTTCCCAAAGGCATGGAAACACGGCCCAATAGCCAATCCTGAAAAATCTCATTGGCCCGGATGAGCCCGCTGTAACCTGCTTCCAGCAGAACGCCACGCAGGCGGTGGATCACTTCATCCGCCAGATCCGGGTTGGCTGCCAGTGGTTTATTCAGCCTGCACAGCGCTTCTTTAAGCCAGATATCGACAAAAACATCCTGCGGCTGCTTGCCGTAGAGCACCAGATTTTCACCATGGACATATTTCCACTTCAGGTCTCTGTTGCCCGCAATGTATTCCGCCGTCTCTTCAGCTACCATTCCGGTCTGAATGGTAACCGGTTTGCCAACAAGGTGATCCCGCAGAGCATTCTCGATGGTATTCATCTCATTGAAGCTCATTTGACACCTCCTTATATAGTAATGAATGCAGGTGGCTTTTTAGAGTGGCTATAGATTTGGTCTTTTTTTCTAGAATAACCATTTCTTTTTTTACTATGTTTATTCGTTCTGAAATATTTAACTGATCCTTCAAAGGTGGGAGCGGGTATTTATAGGTTTCAATGTCACTTTTATTGAGACTTGCTTGATTGATTGCTGGTTTTGCTCGACTTTCAAAAAATCTTTTAGCTTTAGCTGAAGATAACGCTAAAAATAAGAAATCTGGCACAACTTTATTTGACGGTCGAATCATCATAAGATTCATCCCATGGTAAAGAGTCTCATCGCTCTTAAAGATAGCTATCTTGCCGATATGCTTAATGCTGTTTATGTGACTAAAAAGTATATCACCTGTTTTAATCCTATAATCTTCATAGTTTTTGTTGAATTGGGTAGTGTAACCAATCCGTTCAAAATCAACTTCTCCAAATGATATTGTTTCTATACGTGAAACAGGTATTCCTTCATTGTTTGAATTTTGAGAACAGGAAAATCCATTGCGAATTAAATCCGCAGTCTCTTTAAGTGATACTTTTTTATAATCTAAGCGGTTTATTTGATTCTTTAGAACGGAATAAAGTTGTTTGGCTTTTGTTAATGATAGGCCGTTTTTTGATTGCACTTCCTCCGTTTTCTCCAGCACTTCGAGGATCTCTTTCTGGCGCTCAATCGACGGCAGAGGGAATTCCTGAGTTTCCAACGTTTTCCACTTGATGGTTGGTGAAAGAGACCCTTCCGATATCGCTACAGCCCGATCCATAAACATGTCGGATTGCATGAAGAAAGGCAGCAAACCGGGAATGATTTTGCCGACCACCTCTTCAAGAACCATGGCATGAGCCGAACAGATCCCATCAAAGTCTGCCACTGCAACCTTTTTCTGATAGGCGCGTCGTTTCCCAAAAATAATCTGTCCCGGGCAAACGCGAAGTTTCTGACCCTTCACATCTGCAGGAACGCCTCGGCGTGTAATACGAAGCGATTGAGGATCTAAATGTTCAAGGCCAACATATACCTCTAAATCTGTTTCCGACGGCTCCACACGTTTCGAGATGTTCTTGGCAATCTCCCCAAACTTAACGATCTGCCACCCGTCCTTTATCTGTTTTTCTGAAAGTTCTATTGCCATAGTTACACCTGTATTCCTGATTCTGCCTTCAGATAGCGCACCGGCTTTGACAGTTTAATAATCTTGTTTTCATCTACAGCCTTTTTCAGCCACACATTGAGCTGTGTTTTGTTCACATCCAAGGTCTCGGCAAGTTCCTCGGCTGTGGCCGGGCAATCCAGTTTATTCAAAATGACTGGCAGAACGACCTGATATATTGATGCGGGGCACTCCGGTGTTTTGACTTCGGGCTCAACTACAGACTCTGGTT
>Ga0233447_1002707_pt1 | contig 12239 bp, 11 predicted proteins | sample SI_124_October20_3_FD_183014 | JGI IMG/M metagenome (GOLD analysis project Ga0233447, IMG submission 183014) | Seawater microbial communities from Saanich Inlet, British Columbia, Canada - SI_124_October2016_135_MG | ecosystem: Environmental > Aquatic > Marine > Inlet | place: Canada: British...
CTGAATTGGAAATCCGCGACTATATGATGGCTTTATTCAAACCAAACATTCCTCGGAAACCGTTGATAGAGTTGGTGTTATGAAAAGAGTCGGGTACTGTGACATGATTGTAAAAGTCCGTGCTGGTCGCAAGGTTACTGACAGGAATTGAGATATGATCCAGCATTCAAATACTTCTTCCTGAAAATAATCCGGACGATACGTGACTTTCAGAATAAGACGATTATGTATGCTGGGTCCACGTTTGTTGGCGGTCAGCCCGACGTTTCTGTGAATCATCAAGATCAAGGCCCTATGATGTTTGAACCCGTACGAAAAATTTCGACAATTGATGATGTTCGGGGAATTGAAGATGTTCCTCTGGAGGACCGCATCCCTTTTCAGAACATCTATCAGGCGCTGGCGGCGGCGGCTGAAGCAGATCCTGACCATCCGGCCCTCAGTTATATTTCAGATATGGATTCAGACAATGCGCCTGTCACCTGGAGCCGGGGAGAATTTTTGGGCAAGGTAACGCAGGCGGCAAACCTGTTTCATGATCTCGGGTTGGGATCGACTGATGTAGTCGCTTTTTTGCTGCCGACCTTGTTGGAAACCCATTTGGTCCTCTGGGGGGCGGAAACTGCGGCCATCGCAGCCCCCATCAATTATCTTTTGACCGCCGACACTATCGCAGACCTGTTGGTCGCTTCAGAAGCGAAAGTCTTGATTGCTCTGGGGCCGCATCCGGCCTTTGATATCTGGCACCGGGCACAAGAAGCCATGGTCTTGGCCCCGGCCGTACAGCATCTGTTCCAGGTCTGCATTGATGACCAGACACCGGCTGAAGGGGCGCCTGATTTTATGGCGGTCCTGGAGCAAAAGCCTGCGGACCTATTGCTGGCAAACCGTGAGTTTGAGCAAAGAGATATCGCAGCGCTTTTTCATACCGGCGGTACCACGGGTGTGCCCAAGCTGGCGCAGCATAACCACCAGGGGCAGTTGTTCACAGCATGGGGTGCCGTGCAAATGAACTACATCGAGACTAATAATGTTGTGCCAGGTGTTTTTCCACTGTTCCATGTGGCGGGTGCGCTGGTGAATGGCCTGGCGGTACTGACGGGCGGGGGACATATCATCATCCCAACAGCCACCGGTGCCCGAAATCCGGAGGTCATCGCCGGATTCTGGAAACTGGTTGAACGTTTCAAAATGACCAGTTTCTCCGGCGTGCCTACGATCCTGACGGCCCTGACGGCGCGGCCCGTTGACGCTGATATCTCCAGCCTCGCCTATGCCCGAACAGGAGCTGCCCCCATGGCCGCGGAAACGGCAAAGGCGTTTGAAGCGCTGACCGGCCTGAAAATTCATGAAAGCCTCGGCATGACGGAGACCTCGGGCCTGATTTCCATCACCCCGCGATTTGCTGAAAGGGTGCAGGGCTCGGCTGGCTTCACCTTGCCCTATGCCCGCACGGTCATTCGTGAATTTGTGGGCGAAGACGAACCCTTGGGCGAAGAATGCGCCACCGGTGTAAACGGCATGGTCATGTATCGCGGTCCCAATGTTTTTCCAGGATATACCGACCCTGTCCGCAATGAAGGCGTCTTGTTTGAGGATGGTTGGCTGGCCACTGGCGATCTTGGCAATGTGGATGGGGCAGGACGTGTCACCCTGACCGGTCGCGCCAAGGATGTCATTATCCGGGGGGGCCACAATATTGATCCTGTCGTGCTGGAAACCGTAGTCGACAAACATCCCGCAGTGCGCTCAAGCGTGGCAGTAGGTCAGCCCGATGCTTATGCCGGGGAAGTGCCTGTATTATTTGTTGTGCTGCAGCGCGATGCCGTGGCCACGGAAGAAGAGCTGGCTGATTTCGTACGCGCAAACATTGACGAACCCCCGGCCCGACCGCGTTGGGTGCGTATTCTTGCCGAATTGCCTGTCACTGGTGTGGGCAAGATCTATAAACCGCAATTGCGGGCACTGGCATCCGAGATCGCCTGCAGGGAAGTGCTGGAGCCGATTATAGCTGAGGTCATCCAGATCGATTTGTCAGCCGAGGCCACCAAGGCGTCGGGTATGGTTGTGACGGTTCAGGTGTCTGGTGTGCGTGACGAAATGGAACGTACAGGCCTTGAGCAGCAGATAACTGAATGCCTGGGAAGCTTTTCTCTGACCGTCCGGGTTGATTTTACCTAGATGTGGATGCGTTTGGACCGGTGACTTGATGCCAAATTCAGGCACTTATCCGCGTTTTTTGGAGGGATGCTGGTTGCAACGCAGCAAGGGGTATGGTAGTTAAGCCCCGCGCTGGCGGCGATGTTGTTTTTCTTCAATTTCGCCCCAAAATTTATTATGGACTTTCAATTAGTTAGCAACTGGCAACTCGTTACCCTTCAAGGGTGACTTTATCGCCAGCTTGATTGCTGGATGAACGTCCCGAATTGCGGAGCACCTCTCACGTGGTCGCTGAAACAATGATCGTTTCCGGGCTGTCTGGCCGTTATGCCGTCGCCCTGTTTGAACTCGCCAAGGACGGGGGAAGCCTCGATTCTGTCGCGGCTGACCTTCAGGGCCTTAAATCCCTGATGGCCGAAAGCGCTGACCTTGTTCGTCTTATTCGTTCGCCTGTCCTCACTCGCGAAGATCAGGGCAAGGCCATGGATGCTGTGATGGACAAGGCTGGGTTTTCTGAAATCACCCGCAACTTTGTGGGTCTGGTTTCAAAAAATCGCCGCCTGTTTTCCCTTGGTGACATGATTGATGCCTATGCGACGCTTCTGGCGCAGCATAAAGGTGAAATTTCTGCTGATGTGACATCGGCTCAGCCGCTGGATGATGCCCAGATGGCTGAAATCAAAGCTTCTTTGGCGAAAGCCATGGGCCGCGATGTCAATGTCAGCGCCAGCGTGGATGAAAGCCTGATCGGCGGTCTCGTCGTCAAGGTTGGCTCACGCATGATCGACAATTCTATTCGTACAAAACTTCAGAACTTACAACTCGCGATGAAAGGGGTTGGATGATGGACATCCGCGCCGCTGAGATATCTTCGATTCTCAAGGATCAGATTGCTAACTTTGGCACCGAAGCCGAAGTATCAGAAGTCGGTCAGGTGCTGTCAGTTGGTGACGGTATTGCCCGCGTTTACGGTCTGGACCAGGTCCAGGCTGGTGAAATGGTTGAATTCCCCGGTGGTATCCGTGGCATGGCCCTGAACCTCGAGACTGACAACGTCGGTATCGTGATTTTCGGTGATGACCGCACCATTAAAGAGGGTGACACCGTTAAACGGACAAACTCCATCGTGGACACCAACGTTGGCATGGGCCTGCTGGGTCGCGTCGTTGACGCGCTGGGCAACCCCATCGACGGCAAGGGCCCGATCGAAAGCACCGAACGCTCTCGTATGGAAGTCAAGGCGCCTGGTATTATCGCCCGTAAATCGGTGGATGAGCCCATGCAGACCGGCCTTAAGGCGCTGGACAGCCTGGTGCCGATTGGACGTGGTCAGCGCGAATTGATCATTGGTGATCGTCAGACCGGTAAAACGTCTGTTGCCATCGACGCCATCATCAACCAAAAATCCATTAACGATGGCGACGACGACAGCAAAAAGCTGTTCTGCGTTTATGTCGCTATTGGCCAGAAGCGCTCCACTGTTGCCCAGGTTGTTAAAACCCTGGAAGACGCCGGTGCCATGGAATACACAATCGTTGTGGCTTCCACCGCTTCCGAGCCTGCCCCACTGCAGTACATGGCCCCTTATACCGGTGCTGCCATGGCTGAATATTTCCGCGATAACGGCAAGCATGCCTTGATCGTTTATGATGATTTGACCAAACAAGCCGTGGCTTATCGTCAGATGTCCCTGTTGCTTCGCCGCCCACCTGGACGTGAAGCTTTCCCTGGTGACGTTTTCTACATTCACTCACGTCTGCTAGAGCGTGCGGCCAAGGTTAACGACGAACTTGGTGGCGGTTCCATGACGGCTTTGCCGGTTATTGAAACACAGGCTTCTGACGTGTCTGCCTACATTCCGACCAACGTGATTTCGATCACTGACGGTCAGATCTTCCTGGAAACTGAACTGTTCTATCAAGGTATTCGTCCGGCCATTAACGTTGGTCTGTCGGTGTCTCGTGTGGGTTCGGCAGCGCAGATCAAGGCCATGAAGCAGGTCTCCGGCTCCATTAAACTGGAACTGGCCCAGTATCGTGAAATGGCTGCCTTTGCGCAGTTCGGCTCTGATCTGGACGAAAGCACCCAGCGCCTTCTGGCCCGTGGTGAGCGTTTGACTGAACTTCTCAAACAGGGCGTGAACTCGCCACTGGCTGTGGAACAACAGGTGGTTTCCATCTTCTCAGGTGTGAACGGTTATCTGGACGGCATTTCAGCCAGGGACGTTGTTCGCTTCGAGCAAGCTTTCCTGAGTGAAATGAACGCCAATAACGCTGACGTTCTGGCCACCATTCGTGAGGAAAAAGCGCTTTCGGACGAAACGACCGCAAAGCTCAAATCTATCCTCGATGACTTCGTCAAGAAGTTTGCGTAACAACGGACAAAGGTAAGGTTGGCCAATGGCAAGCCTCAAAGATCTTAAAAACAGGATCTCCTCCGTCCGGTCGACGCAGAAGATCACCAAGGCCATGCAAATGGTTGCCGCATCCAAACTCCGCCGGGCTCAAGAGCAGGCAGAGGCCGCACGCCCATATTCTGAGCGTATGGAACGTATGATGGGGTCCCTGACCGCCAATCTGATGTCGGCGGATGATGCGCCGAAACTGATGGCTGGTACCGGTAAGGACGACGTTCATCTGCTGATCGTCGCAACGTCTGAGCGTGGTTTGTGTGGCGGATTTAACTCCTCCATCGTCCGCGCCGCCAGAGCCAAAATTCAGATTCTGCTTGGCGAAGGCAAAACGGTGAAAGTCATGAGCGTTGGTAAAAAAGGCACCGACGCCCTGAAGCGTAACTACAGCCAATACTTTGTCGACAGTGTCGATATGAGTGGCATCAAAAAATTGACCTTCGCAGATGCCCATCCGGTATCTGACAGCATCAATGCGATGTTTGAGGCTGGCGACTTTGATGTTTGCACGATCTTCTACAACAAGTTTGTGACTGTTATGGAACAGGTTGTAACGGAACAGCAGCTGGTGCCGCTTCCCATGGAAAAGCCAGACGATGCGGTTTCGGCTGAGGATTCCAATCTGGCTTATGAATTTGAGCCGGAAGAAGACGAAATTCTGGCTGAATTACTGCCACGTAATATGGCCGTACAGATTTATCGGGCTTTGCTCGAAAATGCTGCCAGCGAGCAAGGTGCCCGCATGTCGGCCATGGACAACGCCACACGTAACGCCGGTGATATGATCGACAAGCTGAACATCGTGTACAACCGTACGCGTCAGGCCAAGATCACCAGCGAACTTATTGAAATCATTTCCGGTGCTGAAGCCGTTTAGGCTGCGCGCCGGGCAACACCGTTTACTCACGGGAGTTTAGAACATGAGTGAGAGCACACAAAGCGTAGGCAAGGTTAGCCAGGTCATTGGCGCCGTTGTTGACGTTCAATTCAGTGAAGGGCAACTGCCTGCCATTCTGAATGCACTTGAAACCGACAATGGCGGCAACCGTCTGGTTCTGGAAGTTTCCCAGCACCTGGGCGAAAGCACCGTTCGGACCATCGCCATGGACGCCACCGAAGGTTTGGTGCGCGGTCAGGAAGTAACTGATACGGGCAGCGCCATTGAGATGCCTGTGGGACCTGGAGTTCTGGGCCGTATCATGAACGTTATCGGCGAGCCGATTGACGAGCGTGGCCCGCTGGAGACATCGAAAACCCTGCCAATTCACCGCTCCGCCCCTGACTTTGTTGACCAGTCAACAGAATCAGAAATTCTGACAACAGGTATTAAGGTTGTTGACCTGCTGGCGCCATACGCCAAGGGCGGCAAGGTTGGCCTGTTCGGCGGTGCCGGTGTGGGCAAGACCGTGCTTATTCAGGAATTGATCAACAACATCGCCAAGGGCCACGGTGGTTATTCCGTGTTCGCTGGTGTGGGCGAGCGTACCCGTGAAGGTAACGATCTCTACCACGAAATGATTGATTCCGGCATTGTTGACCTTGAAGGTGACAACTCCAAAGTGGCTCTGGTGTTTGGCCAGATGAACGAGCCTCCCGGTGCGCGTGCCCGTGTTGCTTTGTCTGCCTTGACCCAGGCTGAATATTTCCGCGACGAAGAAGGCCAGGACGTGTTGTTGTTTGTCGATAACATTTTCCGCTTCACCCAGGCCGGTTCGGAAGTCTCCGCGCTGCTGGGTCGTATTCCTTCCGCTGTGGGTTACCAGCCAACTCTGGCCACCGATATGGGTGGTTTGCAGGAACGTATTACATCGACGAACAAAGGTTCGATCACATCAGTGCAGGCCATTTACGTGCCGGCCGATGATTTGACCGATCCGGCCCCGGCCACATCCTTTGCTCACCTGGATGCCACCACCGTGTTGAATCGCCAGATCGCAGAACTGGGTATTTATCCGGCTGTGGATCCACTGGATTCTACATCACGCATGTTGGACCCACGGATTGTTGGTGAAGAGCATTACGACACCGCAACTGAAGTTCAGCGCGTGTTGCAGGCCTACAAATCCTTGCAGTATATCATCGCCATTCTGGGAATGGACGAATTGTCAGAAGAAGACAAACTGACCGTTGCCCGCGCCCGTAAAATTCAGCGTTTCCTCAGCCAGCCTTTCCATGTGGCTGAAATCTTCACCGGCTCACCTGGTGTGCTGGTGGCGGTTGAAGACACAATTCGTGGCTTTAAGGAAATCCTTGAAGGCAAACATGATGATCTGCCTGAAGGTGCTTTTTACATGATCGGCACCATCGAAGACGCCATCGAAAAAGCCAAACGCATGGCTGCTGAAGCTGCGTAAAGCGGTTTGGTAAAAGGGATAAAGTGATGTCTGACAAAGTCTCCTTCGAGCTTGTCTCACCAGAAAAACTTCTGTTGTCCGAGGACTGCGAAATGGTCGTGGTCCCCGGCACGGAAGGTGATTTTGGTGTGCTCGCCGGACACGCGCCGATGATTTCATCGATCCGCCCCGGCGTGATCGAAGTGCACGAAGGCAGCAACGTAACCCACCGTTTGTTCGTCTCAGGCGGCTTGGCCGAGGTTACCAACGAACGCCTGACCGTGCTGGCAGAAGAAGCCTTGCCCGTCGAAGATTTTGATGCCGCCGATCTCGATCAGCGCATCAAGGATGCTGGTGAAGACCTGGAAGACGCCAAAACAGACGAAGGCCGCCATAAAGCAGAAGCCACTATCGCCCTGCTGACCGAAATGCGTGCCGCTATCTAAGATTTCTATCTGATATTAACTGAACAAATTCAGTACTTTAAACCCGGCCTTGGTGCCGGGTTTTTTGTGTCCGCATGCTGGACAATGGGCTTTCCTGTTTGTGCGATGCCCAGGAAAAATGGTGCCTGGCACAAGCGCCTTCGCGAAGCTGCCTAGCTCCACTTTTCCGGCCGGAATTAACATGCCTTAACCCGCAAAACGACCGACTTCACAAACGTAAACCCTAAAAATTGGAGCCAGGCGCGAGACGAGCCAGGCACAATTTTTCCTGGGGCGAGCACACAATCAAACCGACAGAACAGAGTTGTTTCAGCAGACGCAGATTCAGAAAGCTGCAAAAAATATACGCGAAAAACGAAAAAATACTTGCAATTATGTATAAAACATATATATCTTGAGTGGTAAGGTGAAAGTATTTTTCACCTCGGAAAAAAACAACCCTGGTCCCTGCATAGCATTAACATGGAACTCATATCGCAAAAAACACCGCTTCTGCCCCATGACTGGAGCATCGGGCGGGCTATCGGCTGGTTCACCAAACTCGGCATTTTCGTGCTCGTCCCTGGCCTGCACCAGATCGCCTGCAAGCGGCGCATCCTCGGCGGGCTGTTGATGGTGATGTATTTCGTCGCAGAATTTGCCGTCGAAAACCGTCCATTAAACCTGGATCCAATTGTTCTATTTGGCCCTCCGGACCTCAGCAACTATGATTTTAGCAATTTTAACATCAAGGATTTCGACAAAGAAAACGAGAAATTTGAATTGATTCTCAATTACTACGTTATGGATCGAATTTTGGCCTGGGTACCGCTCTATTTCAGTTGGTTTCTATTGGTGATTGATGTGCGGAAAATTGAACGCCGCAGAATGACGTTGAACTGGTTTTTGGTATTTGCATGCCTGACAGGTGCCTGGTTCTGGCCCGAGAGACATCGCTTCTTTTCAAATTTCTTTGTCGTTCAAACAAACATTGGTTGTCCGGAAATCTGCAAAAATGACATTGTTGCTTGGCATTACCTCGAGCCCGACCATGAAACTGCAATTTCAGGTCAATTGGTTGCCATTGGCTCTTTCGTTAACAGACCTTTTATGGCGAGGGTTTTGCCGGGAACTCCACAACAACTCTGCGACGGAGAATTACCTGAGGCCAGTATACGTCCTGGCGAATTGAATGATTGCAAATACAGTTGGATGGGCGGGGGTAAATACCGAATAGATACCGGCCCTGACTCGATTCATCAATCCGGCAAAAGGCAGCATGTCTATTGGACGCATCCATTATTTTCTATGCATACAAGTTTCAGCAAAATTGGGAACACCCACAAATATTTCATCCTGAATGACAGCGTGACGGATGCGGTCGGGCATACCTTGTTCGAAATCTACAACTGGACCTTTTTTGATCCATTCAACTTTATTGAATGACTGCAACGCCGAGCAAGCTTTCAATTTCAACCCGTAACAAACGGTTTCGCCAACCTACGTCCTGGCGATCCAAACAGGAACAATTAGCAAATGACAATAGCACCCCCAGAAACGCCAAAGCCATCAATGACCAAGAAAGAGCAACTTGTCGCAGCGAGGAATCTTTTTGGTTGGGCAACAGCGAGCATAGATGAGCTCAATCAAAAATATTCAGATATGAGAAAAGAGCTTGGTGATTTAAAAATTCGAATTGGGAAAGCAACGTCAACTGCTGAACTGACGGAAATACAAACGGATTTTAATGCTCTTAAACCCGAATACGACCAAGTGAAAAAATGGCGAAACTTTGCAAAGTATATTTTGAGAGACTACCCCGCGGTAATTGACAGGCTTGAGGGTGAAGTTCTTGATGACGGGCCGCATGAACAAGATCAAAACCAGAAGCAAAGCTTCGAAAACTTGATTGAGGCTCCGTCCCAAACTACCGGGCCTGCCGTTCCTGACGTAGGTGATGCCAAATTTAGTCTGGCAAATAATGGATTAATCCAACAGGAACGACCGCTGGGGAAATTGCCAGGGATTGGCTCTATCGAAAACAGGTTCAATAATATTGCAGCAGTCGAACCGGTTGCCGTGGCGCCAGTGCAGGCAGTCGTAAGCCCTTTGCAGTCTGGCAGCCTGAATGCGCAGGGATTACCGCCGCTGGTTCGTCTCGATGGGCAGCCCTTGAAGCCAGAGGAAAATATGTATCCGGCCATGGCCTATCGTGAAAATGAACATCAGGCTTGGCCGCAGGAGGCGATTGATCTGGCGACCAAAAAATATCCTGACCTGCCAAAGCAGATTGAGGCGAGCCGCACGTTGGTGCCGGACCATCCAGACGATCTGCTGGACCCGGACTATTTTCCCCTGCCGGAAAATCCCACATTGAAGGATCAGTTGTATCATGGCATCTGGAAGGAAAAGAAACAGGGCATCCTGTAAGGCATTAACATACCACCCCAGCTTTGCCCCTTGAGCCCGGCTCCCTGATTTTGGCTGTGATGCACGACTGCCCGGCATAAATATTGTCACCCTCCGGGAAGTTGCGGCGACATTAGTCTTTGGCCGAAATTGCCAACTTGCGGTATGAATTCGCCATCGAAAATTCCGTCACCCCGTACTTGATACGGGGTCCATGCTTCGAATATTTCGGACATCATTTGATCTCTTCGCGCCGAGCCCTGTCCAGACGCGTAGATGCCGGATCGGGTCCGGCATGACGGAGTGTACGGGTGTTAAATTTGTCATTATCTGCTGCCCCTGAGTTCGCAGTGTATGCGAATTGAATCAAAACGAACGCAAGTGGCTGCGGCACCTGGTCACAGTTCCATTCTGCCACCGGGCTGCCTAGATTAAAGGGGTCGCAATCGGGGGCTTCCATGACAGATCAGCCAGCTAGTCCGCCTAAGCTTAAACGCTCTCTGACGTTATTGCCGCTGACGCTGTATGGGCTCGGCACCACAATAGGGGCGGGGATTTATGCGCTGATCGGTGAAATGGCGTTGGTCGCCGGATATCAGATGCCGGTCTCCTTTTTGATTGCGGCGGCGCTGGCGACCCTGACCGGTTTCTCCTTTGTCGAACTTTCGTCCCGCTATCCCAAGGCTGCCGGAGAAGCGGTTTATGTCCAGCAGGGGTTTGACCGGCGCTGGCTCACCATCGTTGTGGGGCTTCTTGCTGTCAGCGCTGGAACCGTTTCGGCAGCCAGTATCGTTAACGGTTTTGTCGGTTATTTACAAAGCTTTACCGACATACATCGCACGATCATCATCGTTGCCCTGATGTTGGGGATGACCGTCGTGGCCGCGTGGGGCATTGGCTCCTCCGTTGCCGCCGCTGCCATACTCACAGTTATCGAAATCGGCGGCTTGGCAATTGTGATCGCGGCCGGGGGCGAACATCTTGCTGATTTGCCAGCGCGCATCAATGAATTTGTCCCGACGTTCGATGCAGGAATGTGGGCCGGGATTTTTGCCGGATCGTTCCTCGCGTTCTATGCCTTCATTGGCTTTGAAGACATCGTCAATATGGCCGAGGAAACCAAAGACCCAACCCGGGTCGTACCTTGGGCGATCATCCTGACTCTGGCAGTGACGGCTGTTCTTTATGTTCTGGTCTCCGTCGTGGCCTTGTTATCCGTCCCCTTGTCGGAACTGGCAGGCAGTGCCGCTCCCTTGAAGCTGGTTTACGCAAGAGCCACGGGATCAAGTGGGGCCCTGATCGGCGTTATCGGCATATTGGCCATGGTCAATGGTGCGCTGATCCAGTTGATCAAGGGGGCACGGGTATTGTACGGCCTCTCCAGACAGGGTGTTTTGCCCGCCTGGTTCGGCCAGGTCAACGCTCGTACAAGCACACCCCTGAACGCGACTTTGCTCGTCGGGGCTGCGATTTTTATTCTCGCATTGTGGTTTCGTCTGGGCGGACTCGCTCAGGCTACATCATTGATTACACTAGGGGTTTTTTCACTTGTGAACCTGGCATTGGTTCGGGTGAAACTGCGTGATGACCCGGTTGATCACACGGCAATATTCAATATTCCGATCTGGATTCCCTTGGGGGGTTTCGCTGTTAGCGCCGGATTTTTGCTCACCAAACTTGTGCAGTTGGCGTCTGGCTGATTAGCCTGATTTCGCGGAGCCGGGCTTTTTCAGTGACTCGGGTGATGGCGGGTCACCAGGTTCTGAGTTGCCAGGTTCTGTGCTGCCAAAGATCGAAACAATCACTGATGTTATCATGTTGGAAACGGATTTTAAGAAAGACTTTTCTTCTGCTTGCAGCAACTTTGCGATTTCTTCTTTTGACCGCGGTGTGATGGTTATTTTGGTTTTGCCGTCCTTCGAAACCGTCGTGACAGTGCCCGGAACTTTCGCGTCTTTTTGTGGCTTTTGAACGGCATTTTGTGGAGCATCAGCGGACTTCTGCGTTGCTTTTGACGGCGGTTTCGCACCCTTCGGGGCCAGCGTTACGGCCAGTGTAGCGTCCAGGGCTTCACCCAGTTTACTGATCTGGGTACCCGCCTGTTCAATCTTTTGTTCAGCCAACATGGTCGCTTGGTCGACCAGGCTGATAATCTCTGGTTCAACGACCTTGATGCGATCGGCCCAATCCAGCGAGCGGGCCTGGGCGACGGCAATTTCAGCGGACGTCATGGTCGCACCCAGCGTGTCCCGATACTGGATTGCCACGGTGCGCGCGTCGCCCATCAAACTTGAGGCAGCGAGATTGTACCAGGCGTAAGCCATGGTTTTGTTAATAGCAAGGCTGAGACCCTTGGCATAAATATGACCCAACTCAATTTGCGCCGGACCGTAACCAACGTCTGCAGCTTGTCTGAACCAGGTTCTTGCCGTGCCCGCACAAGACGCCGCCCGATACATTCGTGACGGTCTGTGGACGCAAGCCCGGATACCGGATTACCTG
>Ga0233447_1002710_pt1 | contig 12233 bp, 10 predicted proteins | sample SI_124_October20_3_FD_183014 | JGI IMG/M metagenome (GOLD analysis project Ga0233447, IMG submission 183014) | Seawater microbial communities from Saanich Inlet, British Columbia, Canada - SI_124_October2016_135_MG | ecosystem: Environmental > Aquatic > Marine > Inlet | place: Canada: British...
TCCACTACCATCACGATTCTGGCGATCTTTGTGGTCGGCATCATCCTGAACAGCCAGGGACAGGCCAGCGTCGGCGAGATCGTGATGTTTGTCTCTTTCGCCACCATGCTGATCCAGAAGCTCGAGCAGGTCGTCAGCTTCATCAACAATGTCTTCATGGAAGCGCCGCGGCTGCGGGAGTTCTTCGACGTGCTCGATGCGGTGCCCGCGGTGCGCGACCGGCCCGACGCCATCGATCCCGGCCGCCTCACCGGCCTCGTGGAATTCAACGACGTCTCGTTCTCCTACGACGGCAAGCGGCCCGCTGTCGAAGATATCTCGTTCACCGCATTGCCGGGACAGACCATCGCACTGGTCGGCGAGACCGGTGCCGGCAAATCCACCGCCATTGCGCTGCTGCATCGCGCGTTTGATCCGCAATCCGGCTTCATCAAGATCGACGGCATGGATGTGCGCGGCATGACGCTTTCGGCGCTGCGCCGGAACATCGGCGTGGTGTTTCAGGAAGCGCTGCTGTTCAACCGCTCGATCGCCGAGAACCTGCGGGTCGGCAAGCCCGACGCCACTGACGAGGAATTGCGCGTGGCCGCCGAGGGCGCACAGGCGCTCGACTTCATCGAGCGCAGCGATCTGAAATTCGACACCAACGCCGGCGAGCGCGGACGCATGCTGTCGGGCGGCGAGCGCCAGCGCCTGTCGATTGCCCGCGCGTTGCTGAAAAATCCGCCAATCCTGATCCTCGATGAGGCGACCAGCGCGCTCGACGCGGTCACCGAAGCCAAGGTCAACGCCGCCCTCGACACCGTGATGAAGGGCCGCACCACCTTCGTGATCGCCCACCGGCTCTCGACCATCCGAAATGCAACCCGCATTCTGGTGTTCGACAAGGGCAAGGTGATCGAAAGCGGAACGTTCGATGAACTCGTCGCGAGCGGCGGCTATTTCGCCAAGCTCGCGAAAGCGCAATTCATGGTTCAGGACGAGACCCGCGCCCATTCGCCCGCACTGACGGCGGCCACGGCCTCAAAGGCGTAGCTCCATCAGGAACCGGGGTCGTGGAGAAGTGTGGGCATCGTCGAATTTTGGCCCATTTCGTGCTTGATTGAGTCTCAAAGCCCCTGTTCGGAACCGCTCGCTCCGGTATAAGTATTGAGCCTCATCTGATTTGACGATCCGGATTGCTTTCGAACCCGCATGCAACACGCCGAGGAGGCCATGGTTTCATTCGCCGCAGGCGTGCTTACAACCGTCGGACTCCGGTAGTGGTGCGGGTCGCTGCCCCGTTCCGGATGTCGTCGCTGCGACCGCTCGCGCTTTTGGCGGCGGTGTTGCTTGCGGCGATCACGCCGCGCACGGCGCAGGCCGAGGCGCTGCTGGTGATCGAGGCCGACACCGGCAAGGTTCTTCAGGCTGAGAACGCGACCTATCCCTGGTATCCGGCGTCCGTCACCAAGATCATGACGGCCTACGTGACCCTGAAGGCGGTGAAGGAAGGCCGCATCACGCTCGACACGCTGTTCACCGTGTCGCCGACAGCGGCCGCGCAGCAGCCCTCGAAGATGGGCTTCAAGCCGGGCACGCAGATCACCGTCGACAACGCGCTGAAGATGATGATGGTGAAGTCGGCGAACGACATCGCGGTCGTGCTGGCGGAAGGCGTCTCGGGCTCCGTCGATAATTTCTCGGCGGAAATGAACAAGACCGCGCAGCGGCTCGGCATGACGCAGACCAGCTACGTCAATCCGAACGGCTTGCCGGCGGAAGGACAGATTACGTCGGCCCGCGATCTCGGACTTTTGGCGCGCGCGATCATCCGCGATCTGCCGGAGTACGAGTATTTCATGCACATTTCGGCCATCAAGTTCGGCCGCCGGGTGACCGCGAACTTCAACAAGCTGATCGGCCGCTATCCCGGCGCAGACGGCATGAAGACCGGCTTCATCTGCGCCTCGGGATTCAATCTCGTCGCCACCGCGACGCGCAACAACAAGCGGCTGATCGCGGTCGTGCTCGGTGCGCAATCGTCATCGCAGCGCGCGCTGAAGGCGGCGCAATTGCTCGAACGCGGCTTCGGCGGCAACAAGCTCTCCTGGCTCAAGCCGTCACTCGGCACCGTCGATGCGCTGGCGCCGATCGACGCCTCGCCGCCGAACTTGCGCGACGAGATGTGCGGACCGAAACGCAAGCGGCCCGCCGCAGAGAACGAAGAAGACGATCCCGATATCCAGGCGGACAGCAACGACGCCGGGGTCTCGATGTTCGCGGCCGGCCTTCAGGCGCCGACCATGAAGGTGTCGGACCTGCTGGCGATGCCTGCCGCCGCCGCAACGCCCGTGATTGTCTATACCGGCCCGGCCCGCACCGGCGCGGCCATTCTCGAAGCCGATGCTGCCGAAGCCGCCAACCAGGCGGCATCCGTCGCCAAGCGGAAGGGCGCGAAGCCGAAGGTTGCCGCCAAGCCGGACACCGACGCAAAGCCCGAGAAGAAGAAGGACGAAAAGATCGCGGCGAAGCCCGACGCCAAGCCGGCGGCATCGCCTCTGAAGCCGAAGACCGCGGCTGTAGCAGCCGCGGCAGCCAAACCCGCCGGCGCGCCGAAAACCGACAAGAAGCCGGATGCCGCCGCCAAGCCCGCAGCGAAGCCTGAGGCTAAACCGGCGGCGGCGGCGAAACCCGCTGCCGCCAAACCTGCCGCTGCCAGCTCTGCGGCCAAACCTGCTGCTGCCCCGGCCGCGAAACCGGCGGCCAAACCTGCCGCCCAGCAGAAGCCCGACGCCGCCCCGCGCGGCTAACTCACTCTCGCGGCTGTGATTGTGCTCTGCGGAATCCACGTGCGTGAACGCCCGCAAGCCTGCGTACAAGGCTTCTAAAGTGCGTCGTTACCACGCACAGGCTTGCTATGGCCTGCCGCTTCGCTCAATACTTATTTCAATACTTGAGAGCATAGCCCGTGCACCCCGCCACAAGACGGGGGCCGTCTGGAAAACAGCTGAGGGGAAATGACCATGGAACGTATCTGGCTCAAGCAATATCCGGCCGGCGTGCCAGCCGACATAGACGTCAATCTGTATCCGTCGCTGGTGGAACTGCTCGAGGAAAGCTTCAAGAAATTCGCCGACCGCAAGTCCTTCATCTGCATGGACAAGTCGATCACCTATCGCGAGCTCGACGAAATGTCGGCGGCGATGGGCGCCTATCTGCAAAGCAAGGGCCTGCAGAAGGGCGCGCGTGTCGCCATCATGATGCCCAACGTGCTGCAGAATCCGGTCGCCTCAAGCGCGATCCTGCGCGCCGGCTACACCGTGGTGAACGTCAATCCGCTCTACACGCCGCGCGAGCTTGAGCACCAGCTCAAGGACTCCGGTGCGGAAGCGATCCTGCTGCTTGAGAACTTCGCCAGCACCCTTGAGAAGGTTATCGCCAAGACCAACGTCAAGCACGTCATCATGGGTTCGATGGGCGATCTGCTCGGCTTCAAGGGCGTGATCGTCAATTTCGTCGTCCGCAAGGTCAAGAAAATGGTGCCGGCGTATTCGATTCCGAGCGCCGTTCCGTTCAATGAAGCGCTCGCGGCCGGACGCAAACTGAAACTGAACAAGCCGACGCTGACCGGCGACGACGTTGCATTCCTGCAATACACCGGCGGCACCACCGGCGTGTCGAAGGGCGCAACGCTGCTCCACCGCAACATTCTCGCCAACGTGCTGCAGAACGATGCGTGGCTGCAGCCCGCACTGAAGAAGCCGCCGCATGTCGACCAGATCTTTATCGTCTGCGCGCTGCCGCTCTACCATATCTTCGCGCTGACCGCGTGCTTCCTGCTCGCGGTGCGCGCCGGCGGCGTGAACCTTCTGATCCCGAACCCGCGCGACATGGCGGGTTTCGTCAAGGAGCTGTCAAAGTATCAGGTCAACAGCTTCCCGGCGGTGAACACACTCTACAACGGCCTGCTCAACACGCCCGGCTTCGACAAACTCGACTTCTCGAAGCTGAAGAGCTGCTTCGGCGGCGGCATGGCCGTGCAGAAGCCGGTCGCCGACAAGTGGACGCAGGTGACCGGTGTGGCGCTGTCGGAAGGTTACGGCCTGTCCGAGACCTCGCCGACGCTGACGTGTAACCCGGCGGACACCGACAAGTTCTCCGGCTCGATCGGCATTCCGGTGCCCTCGACATATCTGTCGATCCGCGACGACGACGGCAACGAAGTGCCGCTCGGCGAGCCCGGCGAAATCTGCGCCAAGGGTCCGCAGGTGATGGCGGGCTACTGGAACCGCCCGGAAGAAACCGCAAAGGTGATGACCGCCGACGGCTTCTTCCGCACCGGCGACATCGGCATCATGTCGCCCGACGGCTACACCAAGATCGTGGACCGCAAGAAGGACATGATCCTGGTCTCGGGCTTCAACGTCTATCCAAACGAAGTCGAGGAAGTGATCGCCAGCCATCCGGGCGTGCTCGAATGCGCGGTGATCGGCGTTCCCGACGCGAAGTCGACCGAAGCCGTGAAGGCCTTCGTGGTGAAGAAGGACCCGAACCTCACGGCGCAGGACATCATCAAGTTCGCGTCGACCGAACTGACAGGATACAAGGTGCCCAAGCACGTCGAGTTCCGGACGGAATTGCCGAAGACCAACGTCGGCAAGATCCTGCGCCGCGAACTGCGCGACGAAAAGCCGAAAGCCGCTGCTGCGGCAAGCTGATCGTCTCGTTTCTCATCAACGAACGCAACGGCCGGGCTTGTCCCGGCCGTTGACGTCTTTAGGACCACAGCAAGCACCATGAACTCCGAAGTTACGCCCTCAATCGCCCCCCAAGACATCGTCATGTTCTGGCGCAACGCCGGATACGAGCGCTGGTACACCAAGGACGACGCGTTCGATCAGACGCTGCGCGACCGCTTCATGGGCGTGTGGAAGGCGGCGCGCGAGGGCAAGCTGAGCGCGTGGCAGGACACCGACGACGGCACGCTGGCGCTGCTGATCGTGCTCGACCAGTTTCCGCGCAACATGTTCCGCAACGATGCGCGCGCCTTCTCCACAGACGCACTCGCCCGCGCCGTTGCCGCGCGCGCCATTGCCGAAGGCCGCGACCTGCGCACCGATCCGGCGATGCGCAGCTTTATGTACCTGCCATTCGAGCATTCCGAGGACATGGCGGATCAGGAACGCAGCGTGGCGCTGTTCGAACAGCTCGACGCGGACAGTCTGAAATGGGCGGTGCTGCATGCCGACATCATCCGCAAGTTCGGCCGGTTTCCTCACCGCAACGCCGTGCTGGGGAGAACCACAACACCGGGAGAAGCCGCGTTTCTGAAGGACGGCGGCTTTTCTGGCTGATCATCTGGTTACCCGATCCAACCAAATCTTAACGAATCCTTGCTAAGGCGCATCCTGCCCCACGAGCGGGATCAGGATCGAGTACCGTGACCGTCATGCCTGCTGATAGCGCGTCTGAAGCGAAGCCCACGGGCTTGATCGCGCGGCTGCGCAGTGTGCTGACCGGCACCAGTGAAGCCTCGCTGACCAAGCGGCTCGCCGGAACCGTCTTCCTCATTCGCGTGCTCAGCGCGGGCCTCGCCTACTTCTCGCAGGTGCTGCTGGCGCGATGGATGGGCGGCTCGGACTACGGCGTCTATGTCTATGTCTGGACCTGGGTGCTGCTGCTGGGCAGCATGCTGGACTTCGGCGTCGCCGTATCCGCACAGAAAATCATTCCCGAATACCGCGCCGACGGACAGCTTTCGATGCTGCGCGGGTTTCTCTCCGGCAGCCGCTGGATGACGCTGGCGGCCTCGACCGCAGTCGCGCTGTTGCTGGCCGCACTTGTGACGGCCCTGTCGCCGTGGATCGACGCGCACACCATTATGCCGCTCTATATCGGCTGCCTCACCCTCCCCGCTTTCGTGGTTGCCAACACGCAGGACGGTCTCGCGCGCTCCCATGACTGGATGCGCCTCGGTCTGATGCCGCAATTCATCGTGCGGCAGACACTGATCATCGGATTCACCACCGGCGCAGTCGTGCTCGGCATGAACCTCGGCGCAACGGCTGCGATGATTGCCAGCGCCGCTGCGGTGTGGATCGCGATGCTTGGCCAATTGATCGTTCTCAACCGCCGCCTGCGCGAGAGCGTCGATCCCGGTCCGAAGACCTACGATTTCCGGAACTGGCTGAAGGTGTCGCTCCCGATCATGATGGTCGAAGGCTTCTATCTGCTGCTGTCCTACACCGACGTGCTGGTGCTGCAGCAATTCCGCTCATCCGAAGAGGTCGGCGTCTACTTCGCCGTGGTGAAGACACTCGCTCTGGTGTCGTTCATTCACTACGCGATGTCGGCCACCACCGCGCATCGCTTCAGCGAGTATCACGCATCCGGCGACAAGGAACGCCTCTCGGCGTATATCGCCCACGCGATCAAGTGGACATTCTGGCCGTCGGTCGCAGCCACCGCGGTGCTGCTGGCGCTGGGCAAGCCGTTGCTCTGGCTGTTCGGCCCGCAGTTCACCGCCGGTTACGGCATCATGTTCGTCGCGGCGATCGGCCTGATCGTGCGCTCCGCCATCGGTCCGGTAGAACGGCTGCTTAACATGCTGGGTCACCAGAACATGTGCGCGCTGGCTTACGCGCTGGCATTTCTGGTCAACCTCGTGCTGTGCGTGCTGCTGGTGCCGCGCTTCGGCGGCTACGGCGCTGCTGCCGCAACCTCCATCGCGCTGGTGTTCGAAACGATCCTGCTGTTCTGGATCACCCGTTCGCGCCTCGGCTTTCACGTTCTGGCGTTCGGGAAGAAAGTATCCTCAACATAACCGTCATTCCGGGACGCGCTCTTCGCGCAGGCCCGGAATCTCGATCAGTTGACATCAGAACTTATAACATCTGGATTCCGGGCTCGCTCGCTATGCTCGCGCCCCGGAATGACGGAGAACTGTTACTCCGCCGTCCAGCCGCCGTCGATCGACAGGTTCGCACCGGTGATCTGCGCCGCGTCGTCACCGCACAGAAACAGCGCCAGCGCCGCGACCTGATCGACGGTGACGAACTCCTTGGTCGGCTGCGCGTCGAGCAGAACGTCGTTGATGACCTGCTCCTTGGTCAACCCGCGCGCCTTCATGGTATCGGGAATCTGCTTTTCCACCAGCGGCGTCCAGACATAGCCCGGCGAGATACAATTGGCCGTGATCTTGTGGGTCGCCAGCTCCAGCGCCACGGTCTTGGTCAGCCCAACGATGCCGTGCTTGGCAGAGACATAGGCCGACTTGAACGGTGAAGCGACCAGCGAATGCGCCGACGCGGTGTTGATGATGCGGCCCCAGCCGCGCTTCTTCATGCCGGGCACCGCGGCGCGGATGCCGTGAAACGCCGAGGTCAGGTTGATTGCGATGATCATGTCCCACTTTTCAATGGGAAATTCCTCGATCGGCGAAACGAACTGCACGCCTGCGTTGTTCACAAGAACGTCCACCGAGCCGTAGGTCCGTTCGCCGAGCGCAATCATTTCAGCGATTTCCGCGGGCTTGGTCATGTCGGCGGGCGAATGAACCGCCTTGACGCCAAAATCCTTCTCGATGGCCGAGCGCTCTTTCTCGATGTCGGCCGGCGTGCCGAAGCCGTTGATCACGACATTGGCGCCTGCGCTCGCAAAAGCCCGCGCATAGGCCAGACCGATGCCGCTGGTCGAGCCGGTCACCACTGCCGTCTTGCCGGAAAGAGTACCCATCATTCGCTCCTGTTTTCACTCACTTGATTTTTTCCGATCCCGCTTGGCAAAGATCGTAGGTCACCATGCTCTCGCCAGATTGCGGCCGGTTCAGCCACTCCGGATGCCTCATGGAGGCATACACATCGCGCTCGCCCGCGGCCCAGTGCTCGGTCATGCCAAGCCGGGAGAAGTCGTAATCTTTCGACGATGTCTCATGCAGCTTGCTGCGATAGATCAGGTGCACAATCGTGACCGTATTTTCCTTCGCCGCTTGATTGAGCGTCGCGACCAGCGGGTCATCCTTGAAACTCGGCGGCAGCTTGGCGATCAGTTCGCGCACTGCTTTCTTGGCGTCGTGGATCTTCTTGTTCATGTCGGTGTTCATGCGGGTGCGGCTGGAATAGCGGATGTCCTTTTCCCGCTCCGCCGCTTCCAGCACCGTGGCCGGAACCTCGCCCCGCGCGCTGAACAGGTCGACCTGGAAAATCAGAAGGTCGTTGTCCCGGTCATGCTCAAGCACGTAGTCGAGCGGCGTGTTGGAGACGATGCCACCGTCCCAGTAAAATTCGCCCTCGATTTCGACCGGCGGGAAGCCCGGCGGCAACGCGCCGGACGCCATGATGTGTTCGGGTCCAATCTTCTTGCCAAGCTTCTTGAACTTGTGATTGTCGAAATACTCGAAATTCCCGGTCTTGATATTGACCGCGCCGACACTGAGGCGGACACCGTCATTGTTGATGCGGTCGAAATCCACCAACCGCTCCAGCGTCGCGCGCAGCGGTGTGGTGTCGTAGTAACTTTGCGACTGCGGACTTCCCGCAGGCCAGACCGGCGCCGGCGGAAAGCGCGGCGTGAAAAATCCCGGCACACCAAAGGTTGCGATCAGCGCGGCGCTGGTTTCGTTGAAGACCGAGCGCGCGTGGTCGCCCTGAACGAACGGAGCCCAAGGCATCGGCGAGGCCGACGACACCGTCTCCCAGAATTCCTTCAGCTTTCCGATGCGCTTTTCTCGGGGATTCCCGGCGATAATCGCCGCATTGATCGCACCAATCGAAATGCCCGCGATCCATTTCGGCTCGAAATCGTGATGACAGAGCGCTTGATAAGCACCGGCCTGATAGGAGCCGAGCGCGCCGCCGCCTTGTAGCACCAGTACACGCTGCGCCTGTGCGGGATTCGTTGCGGCCGGTTTGTCGGGAGAACGTTGATCCATAAGCCATCACTGAACTCGTGTCCCGTATCCGAGGTTCGCCTCGCTTTGCAGCGCTATCCAAGCGAACCTCGGATACGAAAGGACACTAGCAAATTATAATTCTAGTAATCCTCTGGTTCTGACATTCGTAAAAGCGCCTGCGAAGGATATGATACGAATGTCAGAACCGGATCACCAGCACCGGCAGGGAACCGATGCTGCAGTACGGTGGCCTCAGTTCGCAGCCGCGTCAATTGCTGAAAGAGGGAGGCGTGTCACAGAAGGTTTATCTGGAATCCGGCGCGGCAAGGATCAGCGTCCAGAACACCTTGTATTTGGTGTTCGGCACATAGGTTGCGGCGATGCCCATTTTTGTGACACCGCTCGCCAGCATGTTGGCCTTGTGGGGTGGCGAGTCCCTCCAGCCCGAGAATGCTTCCGCGAGAGTGTGATAGCCCGCCGAGACGTTTTCGACCGCCTTGGTTGCGTCGAAGCCCGAAGCCTTGATGCGCTTGTCGAGCGGCCCGGCGACATTGTGATCGAGTTTATTGCGGGCCCCCATCGCCTGCGACTGGGTTTCCGCCGCCTTCATCAGCAGGGGGTCGACCTGGACCGCGCCAAGGCCGTTGTTCTGCCGGTAGCCGGAGATCATCGATGCCGCGACATTCGGATCGAGCTTCGCGCCGGCACTCGCCATGCTGAGATAGAATGCCGGCTGTTCGGTGGACGTGTCGCCGCCCGTCCCACAGCCGCTCAAGATCGCCAGCGCCAGAATGGCCCCCGCCGCACGCATCATTTGCTTTCCCCACCCCGTCGATCGGCGTTTGTTGCACACCAACAGTGGCTGAAAGGTGAACGGCTTGATTATTGGGAGGGAACCGAACAGCTGAGCGATGCGCTCCCTCTCCCCGCCTGCGGGGAGAGGGTTGGGGTGAGGGCTAGCTGGATGCGTTCTGCTTGAAGTATGCCCCTCACCCGGATCGCAAAGGAGCGATCCGACCTCTCCCCGTCAGAACGGGGAGAGGTGAAGAACTCACGACTGCGCCGGAAACAGCCGGTAGCGCCGGGGCTGCAGGCTGACCACGTCGCCCGGCTTGAGATCGCGGTCGCGCGGCGCGTCGATTTCAATGAGGGTCTCGTTGGCGCCGTTGTGCAGCACCACGTCGGCGCGCTGGGTCGGGCCGAATGCGCGCACATGCTTGACGTCGCCCTCGAAGATACCGCTGCCGTTCGGCACGATCGAAACGTCGTGACGGCGGATGAACAGGTTCGATGGTCCCGACACCGCGTCGCGCGGCTCGAGGTTCAGCACCTTGTCGCCGAGCCGGACCTTGCCGTCCGCCACCTGCACCGGCAGCACGATGGATTCGCCGATGAAGCCGTGAACGAACGCGGTCGCCGGATTGTCGTAAACGTCACCCGGCGTGCCGATCTGCTCGATCTTGCCCTTGTCCATCACCACCACGCGGTTAGCGACTTCAAGTGCTTCTTCCTGATCGTGGGTGACGAAAATCGATGTGACGTGGATCTCGTCATGAAGCTGGCGCAGCCAGCGGCGCAGTTCCTTGCGCACCTTGGCATCGAGCGCGCCGAACGGCTCGTCCAGCAGCAGGATGCGCGGTTCGATGGCGAGCGCGCGGGCGAGCGCGATGCGCTGGCGCTGGCCGCCGGACAACTGGCTCGGATAGCGATCCGCGAGCCAGTCAAGCTGCACCAGATCGAGCAATTCCTTCACGCGCTTCCTGATGTGTGCCTCGTCCTTGCGGACGGCGCGCGGCTGCACCCGCAGGCCGAAGGCGACGTTCTCGAACACGCTCATGTGGCGGAACAGCGCGTAGTGCTGGAACACGAAGCCGACGTGACGCTCGCCGGCGCCGCGAGAAAGCGCATCCTCACCATCGAAAATCACCGAGCCTTCATCGGGCCAATCGAGGCCGGCGATGATCCGCAGCAATGAGGTCTTGCCCGAACCCGACGGGCCGAGCAGCGCCACCAGTTCGCCGGTTGCCACCTTGAGATCGACATGATCGAGCGCGGCAAAGGTGCCGAACTTCTTCACGATGTTGCGGACTTCAATCGTCACTTTCGGTCTGTCCTTCTTCGAGATGGCTTTCGAGGATCGTTTTCACGATCAGCGTGACGAGCGCCAGGAATGCGAGCAGCGACGCGATCGCGAACGACGCCACAAACTGGTACTCATTGTACAGGATTTCGACGAGGAGCGGCATGGTGTTGGTTTCGCCGCGAATATGCCCGGAGACCACGGAAACCGCGCCGAATTCGCCCATGGCGCGGGCGTTGCACAGCAGCACGCCATAGAGAATACCCCATTTGATGTTGGGGATGGTCACGCGCAGGAAGGTGCGCAGGCCGGACGCGCCGAGCGAAATCGCCGCCTCCTCCTCCTGGGTGCCCTGTTCCTGCATCAGCGGGATCAGTTCGCGCGCCACGAACGGGAACGTCACAAACGTCGTCGCCAGCGCGATGCCGGGCACCGCGAACAGGATCTGCACGCCATGTTCCATCAGCCACGCGCCGAAATAGCCCTGCGCGCCGAACAGCAGCACGAATACCAGACCGGAAATCACCGGACTGACAGAGAACGGCAGATCGATCAGCGTGATCAGGAACACCTTGCCGCGAAACTCGAACTTCGCGATCGCCCAGGCCGCGATCACACCGAACACCAGATTGAGCCCCACCGAAATGGCGGCAACGGTCAGCGTCAGCCTGATCGCGGAGAGCGCTTCCGGGTCCGACAGCGCCGCGAGATAGGCGCCGACGCCTTTCGAGAAGGCCTCGGTGAACACCACGACCAGCGGCAACACTACGAAGATCGTCAGGAACGTGATCGCAATGGCGATGAGGGTCCATCGCACCAAAAACGGCTCGGTGCGGATTTCGTGCGCGGAGGGACTTGCAGGCCGGTTGATCACCATGACCGGGCTCAGACCTGAACCGCAACGCCGCGCGTCTGCGCCCAGCGTTGAATGCGGTTGATGGTGAAAATGATCAGGAACGAGACGATCAGCATGATCACGGCAATCGCGGTGGCATCCGCGTAACGAAATTCCGACAGCCGGATCACGATCAGCAACGGCGCGATCTCGGACACGTTCGGCAGGTTACCGGCGATGAAGATCACCGAACCGTATTCGCCGACGGCACGGGCAAACGCCAGCGCGAATCCGGTCAGGATCGCAGGCGTCAGGCTCGGCAGGATCACACGCCGGATGATGTCCCAGCGCGACGCGCCGAGCGAGGCCGCCGCCTCCTCCACCTCGATTTCGAGGTCGATCAGCACCGGCTGCACCGTGCGCACCACGAACGGAAATCCGATGAA
>Ga0233447_1002717_pt1 | contig 12204 bp, 15 predicted proteins | sample SI_124_October20_3_FD_183014 | JGI IMG/M metagenome (GOLD analysis project Ga0233447, IMG submission 183014) | Seawater microbial communities from Saanich Inlet, British Columbia, Canada - SI_124_October2016_135_MG | ecosystem: Environmental > Aquatic > Marine > Inlet | place: Canada: British...
TCATCACCTAAACCTTTCTTAATCTTTTCGATTTCAGCATAGGCTTTGTCATAGTTACCTCTTGATTTGCGTGCAATACCAATAGCTTTTTTCATTTGAGCTTGGTTGAACACTTCTTCAAGTTCAACTGATTCGTTAATTTTAGTCCAAGTGTCAAATTGAGATATAGGCATTAAAGATTGTTTCTTGCCTTTTTTCTTAACTGTAACTTTCTTGCCGCTGACAGCTATTACCTTTAATGTTAATTTGTTCTTTTCAAATTCATCGCCAACTTTCACATCAGTATTGCCGTATCCTGCGGGTTTTGATTCTTCAACTGATTCCATACGACCTTTAACTTTGAATACTTTATATTCACCACCTACACGGTCAACTGCGTTACCACGTTTAGCATACTTATCTGCTTCTGCTTTAGATTTAAAGGTTTTAAACTTATCATCTACAGCATTCTTATTACCATTATAGTATTGTACACTGAAATAATCTTCTTCTAACTCAATTTCAACTGATTCACCCAAAGCATTCATTACATAATCGGCAACATTGTCAAGTTCTTCTTTACCTAAACCTTCACGTGATAATACTTTCAATACATCTTTATATGATTTAGCATTTTTCTTCTTAGCAAGTGTTACATACTTACCGTATCCGCCCCTTTTACCAAAACCAATACCTTTAGCATTTTTCATTGAAACTGCTTCTTCAAGGTCAACCGATTCAGTTGTGCTTCCAGGAAAGTATTTATTGCCTTTACCACGTTTCTTCTCATCAATAATATTAGCGGCAAGGAATGAAATATGGTCAATCTTAGCATCTCTGATTTGTTTAAGAACATTGTCAGGTAATTTTCTGAATGATTTAACTACTGCTTGGAATTCTTTGCTACTTGTATCAATTTTCTTTTTACCAGAATATTCTTTACGCAACTTATCCAATTGCGATTTTGAGAAACTTGCTTCGTTAATTTGTGCTTTTAATTCTTTAAATGTTTTCATTTTCTATTTCCTTGTCTTGCTTCTGAATGTGTCCAACCCTGTGCTTCTGCCCATTCGGCATCAGTCATCGTTCTTGTTGGAACTTTATCTAAAATTCTTTTCTTTTCTTCTTTGGTTGGAGTCTTAATATTACTCACAACAATCAGATGAAATACTAAGGATATCATCCATATCGGCATTAGTCACTGTTGTAAACGTGGAAGATATTAAATCAAACACACCAATATCAGCACCTGAGTCTAACGACTTGATTGCCGATTTGTCGATTGTGTTTTCATTAATATCTTCAGTCAATCCAGTCAATTCTGGTTGACGAGTATATTGTTTAATACTACCATCAATTTTACACTTAATAACACCATTGTCAAGTGTTTTTACTAAATCTTTTTTTGTCATTACGACTTCTCCTTTGACGAACAACACGACGATTCCTCTTCGGGCTCGTCTATTCCATGTCCAATAATTTTATCTACTTCTGATGCTAATATATTGGCAAACTTATGTGTACCAATATCCCAAACAGCAATTCTATCGTTTATATCCCACGCTAATAACTTGTCTCTCCATTCCAATTCTGAAATGAATCCACACTGTTTTTCTCCAGTGTAGCAATTACAAGTATCCGCTGTTCCCATATCTCTAGTGTATTGTGCATATTCACCATTGATTCTTAATCTAACTGGACCTAATTCTAATAAGTCTTCTAATTCTTCGTTTGACATTTGCATTCTTTACCACCTTTCTCACATTTATTCATTATTAATTTATACGTCAATAACCAAAAGGCAATTGAGGTAAACATCATCAATCCAAACGATAACCATCCGTTAGTTTGAACGAACAACGTTACCGAAGCACTACCAAATCCAAAAAATACTAATACTGCTAACGTCCAACAAATAGGACACATTACTTAACTGTATCTGATAATGCTTTCTGAAAATCAGACTTAGGAATATTATTAATTACCCAATGATAAAGTTGTTTCATTACTTTATCTTCTTTAGTCATTGGTTTGCCACGTTTCTTCAACGTCAAGTAAGTAAAGTCTTTAACAACAGGTCCATTTACCTTGCCACTTATTTTAGATGTTCTATCATTGCTTGAAGGAGTAAACATAACGGTGTTTTCTTTGTTATTTAAAATAACGTGAATTTCACCATTGATTGCCATTTTCTTACCCTTACCAGTAACATACTTGTAAACAGTTTCTGAAGCGCCTTGATGAGTTGCTAACATAATATCAGAAGCAACAACACGTTCCCTATCAGCGTTTTGTTTAATAGCAATTTCATAATCAGTTAATACCCATACAAGATGAATATTAGCAGGATTATAACCAGCCTTTAATAAACGTGGCATAAACTGTTCAACGTCTTTAGTATCTTTTGCGGTAATATCAAACATAATATTAGGCAATTTCTTACGGTCTTTCAATTGGTCAAGCATTACGTCAAGGGTCTTATTCTTAAGATTAAGTTTCTTAACAAACATATGTAACTTACCAACGTCGGCAGGTTTCTTTAGATCTAAACCTCTAATCTCATCGTACTCACCTTTAGGTATCTTTGAACCAGCACGCATCATTTTGGCATGCTTCTCGGGTTTGTCGATGATGTCAGCAAGTGCCATAAAGGTTTTCTTCCACTCATCTACATCACGGACTTTAAACTTTTCCTTTTCCATAAAGTTGGATGCAGCGAAACCTTTACCAGAACCAGCACCACCTGCTAAGAAAACGATCTGTCCATCTTTACGACCGTTGTTCAGCATGATGAGTTTCTCATCAAGTTGTTGCTGTTCTACTAAATGTTGTTTAAATGTTTTCATATTATTTTGTAACAGAAATCTTAAATTTAGTGATTACTTCTTTTGCTTTCTTTAAATGCTTAGCGTCATATTTAGCTCCATTACGACTATCTTCATATTCGTTCCAAGCAATCATTGCTTTAACGTTATCTGCCTGAGCAATCGTATTCACTAAACTTTCAACACGTTTTTTCATGTTCTCTGTTAAATGTTGTCTAAATGTATTCATCTTAATATCCTTTTAATTCTATCAATATTTATAATAATTAAACTTTCAATTTTGGGTCGTTAGTTTTGAAATTCTTCTTTCTCATAACGGTTTTTGCTACTAAATCAAACTCATCCATATTCGGATCGTAGTTTAATACAAACGGTAAATTAATATCTGTTTGTAAATCATTTAATACTGCTTCAGTGTCGTCACCCATCTTGGCAATTTTCTTTCCGTGTTTCTTATATGTTTGTTTAAATAACCTAGTCAATTCAGCAACTGTAATTTCTTTACCGTTGCGAGCATCATTAACCCTATCAAGGAAATGTTTAGTAAATTCAACGTCAATACCAACCTTAGCAAATACTTTATCAGCAAAACGTTCTACTGTATCTAAGTCGATCTTACTAATTTGTTCCGTTAAATTAAAATCTTCAAAACTTTCATATCTAGTTTTTTTATCTAATACTTTTTTCAATTCTTTAGTAGAAATACCAACCATTTGTGCAGCCTTTGCTAACGCAAGTCCTTTTGGATTCATTACCATAACACCAGATGAATTTTGAGATTCAGGAGACCGATTATAATGCTGAATCATAGAATGATACAACTTCATTGCTTGTTTATACTTCTTCTCGTGTACAGCACGATTGAACGTATGCATTGTTTTCTTGCCAATGATTGCTTTGAATATATCTTTTAAAGTGCCTTCCATAATTTCCCCTGGAGTTTTCTTTTTGTACTCTTTAGTAGTTTCATCAGTACCAATTTCAAGGTATTCGCTGATTCCCATACCAGACTTAACATCATTAAAGAAGTTTTCACCATCTTTCTTTGAGACACCTTTAGGTAAACCTTTGACGAATGAGTTCATATCACCATTCTTTACGTGATTTCTCATATCAGTACCAGATACACCTTCTTTACGATTGCCTGAATTTACTACTTTAAATTTTTCAAATCCATAATCTTCGACATACGGTCTAATACGTTTCTCAAATTCAGCAACTCTATCACCACCTACAACCATTGTAACATCTTTATACCCTTGTTCGGATAACCAATCGAGTACGTGGAATGGAGTTTTGATTTTAGTATTTTTGATAATAGTTGCTTTTTTGAAGAACTTCTTCAAATACTTAATCTTTTGATTATAATCAAGAGGATTCTTTTTAGCATCTTGAGAGGCTGAAGTGAATATCATTCCTTCTCCACCTTTTGCAGTTTTAACTACGAAGTCAATTAATTCTCCATGACCTTTAGTGATAGGATTAAACCTACCAAACGTAAACGCAACTGGTTTATTCTGTGCTTCAGTAATATGTTGTATAAATGTTTTCATTACTTAAACGAGTCCTTTGCCCAAGTCAATTTACTGAATGATCTATCTTTACCACGTGCGTTTTGAATTGCTTTGCCGTCTTTAAAAGCAAAGAAGTATTTTTCTGAACGTGAAGTGCCGACTTTAATGATAACATCTTTACCATTAACGTATTCTAATTCTGGAGACCAAGTCTTTAGGTCAATCAACTTCTCATTCTCTTTAGAGACTGTCTTGTTCATCTTCCAACCTTCGTTTATGTATAATTCAAACGATTTCATCATTCTTCCTCCAAATCTCTTGGTTTACGTTTAGACCCTTTAAGTCTACTCTTTTCTGCCTTGCCTCTATTTGTAGAGACATCTTCATATCCTACGATCTTACCATTAACATGAGATGCATCCATCCCTTTATGTTCAGGTTTTCTGTGCTTTCTGTTATATCTATTCAATTCCCCACGATAGTTTTTTCGTTCATCGGACGATTGAAACTTATCATACTCTTTTCTATAATCACGTAGATGACACCACTTACATCCAGGAACTGGTTTTAGTGATTTCTTTTCTTCAATAGCGCAAAAGTCTTTAAATGTAAAGGGTTTCATATTATCCCCAACTCTTAATTGCGTTAAAGTTTGCTTGACTAAATTCTAGTCTATCAACTAACTTAACTGCACTATTCGATAACGTATCAATTGCAACAAACCCTTCTGGACCAGTTACTTTATAACCAGTGGTCGTCTTAATGAAAGCAGGAATACTGTTTACTGTTTCTAATTTCTTGACAATCATCATCTTAATATCAACTACTGCATTATGCCATTCTAGTGCATGGGCAAAAGTTCCTGCCATTTTACCAGAACGTAGTTCTTTAAGGAATCCGTCTAATTCTTTTTGTTTCTTTTCTTTACCCTTTTCGCTCTTCAGTTTATCAATTTTCTTTTTGTAGTCTGATGTTACAAAATCAATAAACGTACCAACTGCTTCTTGTTTCTTAGTAAACTTTTGACCTTGTCTTACTTGAGCATTGATGTAAACTTTAACCAATTTAGATAATGAAGTTTTTCCAAATAATTTACCCATTGATGTTCTATCAAGTAATCCAAGTTCTTTATGAGCATTTGCTAATAATTTTTTAATAGCTGTCATCTCTTTCTTAGTCATCGTAGATGTACCAGACGTATCACGGAACGTAGTATCAGTAAACCACACAGACGATTGTTTAGTGAAATTACTAAGACTAATATTGAAATTAGCAGACAAATCAGCAATAGTATCACCAGTATAAGTTGTATGCCAAATCACACCTGCTTTTGCTTTACTAATAGTTTTTTGTAAATCCGATCCCATAGGAACTGCATACGTAATAGTATTAGGAGTAAACGTCAAATAAGATTCACCGTCAATAGTTTCTTTTTTAAGGTCTTCGGGAGTAAACATGAAGTCGCCTTGAAAGATACCTTTCATTTTCATCTTAGGAAATTCTTTAAGGGCAACTTTTAATTTATCAGCAAGTCCACCAGAGTGATTCTTATCGATATCAGCATTAGTGTAATTGATTTTAGGTGTCTTATTGAATATAGACTTAGAACCAACAAAGAACTTACCGTTCTCTGGGTCATACCCCGCAATGATTGCTGGAGCACCATCCACTTTTGCCTGTATATTTACAGCACGTTTTGAATGACCTTCTAAAGAATGAGCAACGTCGTCAAGTATTTGAAGAGCCTGTTTGGCACCATCAACACCGAAGTCAAAGATTGCGTCTTCAACATGCTCGAGATGAGTTAGTTTTTCTTCGGTGATGTATGACTTAAATGATTTCATACATATATTTATAATAATTACACCTTGAAGTCTTTAAATGCATTCTTTTTCTTAGACCCTTTTGATGAAGCAAACACACTTTCAGGTTCGTCTTTGGACGAATCGTTACCTAATATATCAGTTTGAGCATCCTGTTCAACATCATACCACTTCATCTTTGCTTTGTTGATACCGATAACAAATCGTTTGTTTAGGTTCTCATCACCATACCTATTCTTCAATTGTTTGACCATTACTTGGTTTAATTCTTGTAATTCTTCAGTTTGAATCAATGCAAGGAATAAGTCAGCAGTAGCAGGTAAACCAAATGATTCAGATGTATCTTCAAGACCCATATCAGATGACGAAAAACCTGTTCTATTAACTTGTGTTGCAGACCAAATAGGAACGTTATATTCTACAGCAAGACCACGTAACTCTTCGGCAATTGCTTTAACGTATGTATAACTGTTCACGTTTTGAGCACCACTAAGTCGTTGTGAAGCACAAATGTTTAGATAGTCAATGTAAATGATATCAGGAACGAAGTTCTTTTTCAATGCCAATTCTTTTAATAAGTGTCTGAAGTGCCCAGCATGAGCAGTTGATGTTGGGTATTCCTTAACAATCAACTTACCTTTAGTCTTCGATTGAATTTGTTCAATCTTCTTAGAATAACGTTCAAACGATAAGTCTTTCAAACTGTCGACTTCAACGTCCATTAAATTAGCATCGATTCTTTCAGCAATACGTTCCTCTGCCATTTCAGCAGTAATATATAAAACGTTATGACCAGTAGTAAGATTCGCAGATGCCATGTGACACATACCAATTGTTTTACCAACACCAGTTCCTGCCATAAGAATATTTAAAGTTTTACGTGGAATGCCGCCTTTTGTAATTTTATTAAGATACTCAATATCAAAAGGAATACGTTCTTCTTTACGCTGGTAGAACTCATATCGCTCTTCAGCATTATCTAAGAAATCGTGTCCAATATGAGTATCAAATGAAACACCTAAAGCATCAGATAACAACTCAGTGATACCACCATTAGAAGATTCAGGGTCATCAATAATACCAATCGAATTCATAATGGCATTATATACTGCCTTGTCTTTACAAAACTTCTCAGTCTCATCAACTAACCATTGGTCATTAGAATCTTCTTTTGCTAACGAATTGACAAGCATAGACGATTCTTCATAGTCCGTAGAACTTAAATCTTCACGACCGTCAATAGCAAGGTCTAATGCTTCTTTGGTAGGAACGTTATTGTATTTTGCGTAGAACTTTTGAATCTCATTAAATACAATTTTATCAGTATTTGACTGAAAATAATCATCCTTTAAGAATACAATTACACGTCTTGCATAGTCTTCATTATATATTAGATTCGATAGAATCGTGTTTTCGATACTCAATCATTTCCCCTTTTGCATTATTTCAAGCATATGTTCTGTAATCAGTTTAGATAGTATTTCTTGAACCTCAGTTTCATAAGGTTCGGAGGCAACATCCTCTTCTACAGCACTATAACTATATGATATTTCATTATCATTGAATTCTAAATCGAATACAGCAATGTCAGTTTCATCAGAAGTTTTTATGTAAAATATATCCTTATTCATCGTCACTTTCTATTAAAGAAGTTCTTCCGATAGCATATTTGTTAGTCATAAATGTTTTGAATTCGTCATTGTTGATAATACTTTCCCAAAACTCTTTAGTGTGGGTATCTTTTTCTCGTACTTTCTTTTCGGAGACTTCACCTGTGGCAGTATCAACTTTTGAATACCATCCTAAACTAGGTTTAACAACGTGACCAGATTCAATCGCAACATCTAGTAGACCAGAATATTTCTTAATTCCACCTTCCCATGTTACTGATACTGGAATCTTTGATTTTTCTTTTGTGAATCTAGATTTTTCAATATTGACAATAAAGTCGTATCCTTCAATTTCAGTACCTTTCTTATTCTGACGACGACCAATAACCCATACGTTGTCAGCAGAATACATCACACCAGTACCACCAGATACAACTGATTTAGAAAACATTTCTTGAGTTTGGTATGTGTGATTGATAGCAATTAGAGGAATATCTTTAAGAGTCAAATATGGTGTAACCATTCTGAATAAAGATTTAAGTTGTTTAGCACGTGTCATATCAGCAACAGATTTGCCGTCTTTAGCGTCATCCATCTCTTTCTTAGACGCAAGATTACCAATAGAATCAATCATAATATAAACGTTATCCTTGACATCCATATCTTCAAGTTGATTTACGATGTCAAATTTAAGTTCTTCAATGTTTTTAATAGGAACGTGTAATACTCTATCAGTATCAATATCAAACGATTCAAAATATGATTGTGGTGTACCAAATTCTGAGTCATAAAACAATGCGATTGCTTCGGGATACTTGTCAAGGTATGCCTTCATCATTAATAAACCAAATGCAGTTTTAAAGTGTTTTGATGGACCTGCGAGAACAGTTAGTCCAGATGTGATACCACCATCCATTCTACCAGATAATGCAACGTTCACCATTGGAACGGAAGTCGGAATAACATCCTTTGCGTTGAATAACGCAGACTTAGAAAGTTGCGTCGATTTGATTGTGCCTGATTTCTTCAGACGTGCCATTAAGTCACTCATAATATAATTCCTTTTTTATTCAATATACCTCTATTATACCCTACAAACGGGCAAAAGTAAAGTATTTATCTACGAACAGGATTGTCGCGTAATTCTTGTAGGTTTGAAGGTTTTCTTAAATTTGCCCAACGTGTGAAATAAATAACAGGAAACTTAGGAAATAACTTCAAGAAACCCTTAACGTCATATTGAAGGTTTGAAGCAATTTCCGTATGGGTTGAAGGTAAAGTCGCCTGTCCATAATATGCCCTGCCTTCTTCCAGCAAGTCAAGTCTCTCGGTTGTTGCCTGGAAACCATTTATTGCCATGATTTCAGATGCAATAGATTCAGACCAAACGTCACCAACAATATAACCATCAATATCAAGTTCGTATTCTCTATCACTTTGGATATCTTCGTACTTTTGACGGTTAGTCAGGTTCTTAATATTTTCTTGGAAGTTGTCAACAAAAGAGTCAAAATTTTTGCCTTTGCTTTCTTCTGCTACTGTATCTACGTTAATCTTTGCCATATGTTATCTCTCTAAAAAAATGAATCTAGGGAACTTTTCCTTTCCCATTCCCAACCAATTGGTTGTAAAATGCCCTCTAGTGGGTTTAAATAAGTTTTCTGAAACTGTATATCATAATCAATTAAATTACTCATATCAAACTCTTTAGGCAACCCACCAACAAATGATATTACATTTTGATGATATTTATTTGGTAGTTTTAAATACGCAAACTTAACCTTAGTTCCAGCATCAATCTTCTCAATATTTTTCAAACCATGATTATCTAATAACTTATTAAATAATATAGAACCACGTACATGAATAGGAACACTCTTTTCTTGCGTCAAGTATTTCTTATATTCATTAAGTCCTCTAGGGAACGAAATATCCTCAATAGGGAGATTATTAAACTCTTCCCTATATTTAGTTACTAATTGCTGTAATTCTACTTCATTTCCTGTTAGAATGATTTTAACAGATTCTTTAAGTTTATCCCTAACGTTAGATGGTGTTGACGATTTCACAATCTCTAATCCCATTACTTTCATCTTAGGTTCTGCGTATCTAACACCTTCATTATCATAAACATTCAAAGCATAACGTTTCTTAGCTGTCCATAGTCCAGTATCAGATATTGCCTCACGACCCATTTGCATCTTCTGTTCATATGCATTAACATAGTCAGCAAGTTCCTCATACGACTTATCAATAAAAGGTTCAATTGCCTTTTGACTTACTTTATCTAAGAAGTTTACAATATCCTCTTTGGTTGGACTTTTACCTTTAAACGAACCTTCAACAATTTTATTAAGTCTTAGGTAAACAGAGTCTGTATCAATTGCAACAACGTAGTCGTAATCCTCAGTCTTACAAATATCATTCAAATAAGCATTAAGTTTCTTTTCAATCCACTTAATTGCAAGTTGGCCACCTGTTGTAATTGCTTCTGCATTTCGTAGGTCATAGTACCTGAAATATTGATTTCCGACCGCTCCATATGCGGAATTTAACTGGATCTTCTTTGCCATTTGAATGTTATTGAATTTAGCAATATCATTCACAGTTTCTGTACTAGAATCGCCATCCTCTCTACGTTGCTCAGCATCAAGCATCTTACCCTTGAAAACCTTACGTTCCCTGTAAATCTTTTCCATCAAGTCAGGCAAGAACCCACGTTTGTTTCTGGTGTAAACTGTTCCGTTAGGAGCAACCGTTGTATTATCACGTTTCAATTCACTCAAGTCTACTTCTTTATTTAACAAAGAATCAACCGTAACTCCGGACTTAAACCCAACAATAGTCTCGGGACTAATATTATAATTCATAATTAAATGAGGATATAGAGAATTCAAGTCAAACGAAACAATCCACTCATGCTTTCCTAAAATAGGAGTTTTGACGTATGCTCCAATATATTTCTCATCTTTATGAGAATGATTTTTAGGTGGTGCAACTATATTCTGTTGCTTTAGATAATCATAGATAATAGCATCCCATTGTTTAACCGTACCAAATACGTCTTGGTAGTTAATCTTTGCGTCATATGCCATAGTCAAAGTCAAATCAATAAGTTTCATCTTATCGTCTAAACGTTTAACAAGTTCTACGTCTTTGATATTGTAGTCAATAAACTTTTGATAATTCACCCTAGATAAAGTAAACAACGAACCCTCTTCTTCATAAGAAAGTTTATTCTCACCTAATTCAACGTGGGCGATCCAATCCAGTTTATAACTCTCTTGTAATTTGTATGTGAATTTGCGGTATAGTTGAATGTAGTCTAGACATTGGATTCCGTACATATCATAAACGACCTGCTCTTTACCAAATTTAGTTTTTACTTTACGTTCCCTAATCCATCCAAAAGGTGAGAACTTTTTGGTTTCATCAACACCAAATATCTTGGCATAACGATTCATAATGTAAGGTATATCAAACCCTTCAATGTTCCAACCAGTAACGATATGCGGTGGTGTCTTTTGCCAGAAGTCAAGGAAACTCTTTAATAATTCAACTTCATCGTCGCATTCTTCATAGACAATTTTAATATCAGTATCGGCATACTCACCGTCTTCTTGACACCAAGGCTCTAGTCCCCATGTGAAGTAAGTATCTAATGTATTATCATAGATTGTAATTGCATTAATTACAGAGGCTGCTTGTTCTGGGTGAGGGAATCCCTCACCAGACTCAACTTCAATATCAATATTATATGTTCTGATTTGAGTTGGGTCGAATTCAATAGTGTCGTTCCATTTGTCGCAGATATACTGAACGTCAAATTGGTCAATTCCATATACTTTAAACCCACCAACGTTACTATAATCCCTAATGAAGTCCTTAGTTTCTTTCATAGAACCAGGCTGAATAGGATATACCTTTTCACCTTCTAGAGTTTTATATGGAGTGTCACCAGTTTTACCTGGAACAAACATAGTTGGTTTAAATATTTCTCTACGAATAAAATCTTTACCAGAGTCGTCAATCCCTCTAGATAAAATCTTATTCCCTAATGTGTGTACTGATGTATAATAATTCATACTTCTATTATACTATAAATTGAAGTGAATGTCAAGTATTATCAGGATTAAATCCGTTACCTGTGCCCATGCATTTTTTAGTTATTGGGTTCCACCAACCACCATTTGAACAACGCTGTTCTGTAAGTTTATCTTCATACTTAATATGATTATCGCTTTTTACTAAAGTCGGTTCTTCGGTTGATGGGACTAGTTGAGATTTACCACAATGAGGACACCACCATTCTTCTTTATCTTCTTCTGGGTTAGTTATTCTCCAATCTTCTTTACAATGAGTGCATATAAATTGATAAAAGACTTCACGTTTAAAGTTAATCAATGTCCAACTCTCCAGGATAATGAATATAACTTTTAATCATATATTTCGT
>Ga0233447_1002722_pt1 | contig 12190 bp, 18 predicted proteins | sample SI_124_October20_3_FD_183014 | JGI IMG/M metagenome (GOLD analysis project Ga0233447, IMG submission 183014) | Seawater microbial communities from Saanich Inlet, British Columbia, Canada - SI_124_October2016_135_MG | ecosystem: Environmental > Aquatic > Marine > Inlet | place: Canada: British...
CGGTCCCCAGCCTAATATCTATCTCTTACAATTACAAATTAGATATATATAATAAATACATATACTTAAGGCGTAAGAGATGCAAATTCTATCTCTTACATCTCTTACAAATGATACAGGAGAAATAAATAATGAAATATTTTAAACTAATCACACGATTAGAACACGCTGATTTGAACGAATCGAACGGAAGAAGAAAAGGTAAGTATTGGCAAAACACACTGACTGTAAATGACATCGACAGTTGCCAACGAGAAAGACTGGTGGAAGTTTTTAAGCCACTAGTCGAGGAAAATGGAGAAGCGCTCCTAGACATAGTGGAGGAGGCTTTATGAAGTTTTTTATTCGCAAACCAACCGTAGGCTCACGCCTAGTGGAGGCAACAGAACCTATAGTAAGTGATGAACAACGCTTGCGTGCTTTGCTCGACAGCCACAAAGTGATGGCTAAAGATAAAGCCGGGCGACTTTTCTCTCCCCTGACAGGATCTCGTGTGAGAGACTTGTCCCATAAATCAAATCAAGTAGATGAGATATTATAGAAAGAACCCAGCAGTTGAATTTGACTTCAATGGTGAGACCTATAGAGTTGAACCAAGACCTAAACAGTTTGGGTGTGAATGGTGGAGGGTAGGAAGTGCTACAAAATACAGATGTGGACTTGAATATCCTGCATATCCCATTCTTACACCTGAAGAAGATTGGATGTTTTCAACCGAGATGTACATGTTTCTTAAGTCTGAGGATCCGAAAGAACATACAGGATTCTTGACACTCCTCAATAAGGCAGTGAAGCATTTCATGATAAAGAAGTAAATAAAAGGGTCGAAACATCGGCCTCTTCCATTTTCTAAACTATGGGGTTGTTAGAATAACAACATGATCATTAATCGGCTATAAGCGTTGCTGAGTAACAGTTTTGTGCTGAAAGCAACGAAATACGGTTGGTGCTTCTGTTAAAAGTGCGGTAGTAAGCAAAACTGCTATAATCACCACATTAAAGCTTCGGACGTTTCGGGGATTGGTACCCAGACTATTATTTTATAGAGGAGCTAAACAAAGAGAAGGTTGTGGTGACTATCACATACTTTCCTTTACTGCCTCAGATGGATAGTAAAAAATAGAGGACTATTTTAAATGAAATATTTTATAAAAGAGGCTTTCGCCATGAGATATAAAACAACTCATAAAGGAAAACGTTTTATGGAAAGAGCTGATATTATAGGCGATGACTATTTAGAGCTTGATAAGTATCTGGGAAGATTAGGAGGAAGTGCTCATAGCCCTTTGAAAGATATTAAGCATGCTAAACTAAATGAAAAAATTGACAAAGTTAAAGTGTTGGAGACTAACCTAGCAAACGCTGAGCGTAACTTTAACAATTTACCTGAGAATGCCGCTTTTAAAACTGTGGATAAATTATCAAAAAGAGTTTCAAAAGCCAAAGATATTTTAGAAGATCAATCAAAAATACGAATTGATCATGGGGAAGCTCGGGCAATTTTATCTGTGGCTAAACATAAAACACAAAATATTAGGGGTTTTACAGAAGTTTCTGCGCAATCTGTAAGGAAGCATAGGAAAAAACTTTGGGGAAAAACAGAGCCAGACGAATTTACTGGAGAATTTTGGGATGCAAAAAAACTACAGTAAAGAAAAAGGCCAGATGGCCTTAATCTTTTACCACAGCCGCCTGTGACCAAACAACAAGCAATATGATGAACGAAAGACCAGCAAACCAATACCACTGCAAGGCCGCCAAAGTAATAGTAGCGGCTAGCAACCACAATGTAGGTAGCTGGTATCTGAACTTAAGTCCAAAGAACCCGTACCATGCTAATGATATCGGGCGCAACAAATACAACCCAAATGCTGTTTTAAGTTTCATGATAACCTCCTTTAACCATATTATTCTTATTCCATAATTATGAAGTATTTTACCAAGACCGCAATGAAAGCAAACTTCTCAGGACACTTCTGGGAACGTGCCTTTGGACGCCCTAGGGTTCAGCAGAATTAATTACCCAGACTGCTATAATCCCCACGCTCAAGCTTCATAGATTCCTCTACCAGCAAACTGCGTTTTTCGCCTGGACGTTCAAGTTCAAGGAATTGATTGATCGTGATGTATCGATCTCTGATCTGAACAGCATGATCACTGTAGTAAATAACCTTCGCCCAATTCAATTCTTCTTCTGTCCAAAGGTTTAGCATCCACTCTGGGGCTCCCGTGATGTAATCGAGCTCAGTCCAATTTGAGCCGAACCCACATTCATACGATTCTGGCTTTTCACCAAATAGAATTGGGAATAGATATAGATTTGTGAGCATGGTAATTAGCAGCATTCTTTCAGCACCGGGGTCATCTCCATGCCTATGTAGTGACAGAGTCCATCCCATTCTGTGAAAAGGCTCTCCTGAATCATCATCAAACATCTTTTCGAACCATTGATAATGCGCCATAGCTCCTTTTGTGTCATCGATACGGAGATACAGTGGTCCAATCATGAAACGTTTACCAGCTCCATCACTTATGAAATGGTGTTCTTTCCATTCATTGTTCAGAAGTCGTCGATATCGGGTAATTGTTGCTTTAATTTTCTTAGTCATGTTCAAACAAGATATTCCAATATTAAAAAAGTCCCAAGGATGTATCCACATAGTTAGGGGTGCCTTTTGCTCAAGTCCAGGTTATTCGATCGAGAGGATCGCTTTGTTTTTGGCTCGTATATGCTTTTGGTGAAATTTTTTATATTTTTTTTGAGAGGTCTCTATAGGTAAAAAGAAGTACCAACGGCACTTCTTTCTTTACGGGTCCTAAAACGGCTCTATGTTTTGGTCACCTGGATCACTGTAGTCGTGACTTGAGATCACTCTCGTAACTTCTTCGAACTGATCTCTGGCTTGCTTTGCCAGCATTAACATCTCTTTAGAAGCAATACCATCAATCCCAACGCGAACTTCAGCCCACCGATATGTTCCTTTTTTTGCATCAGACAACGAAAACGTTGTGGCTGTTGCTACCACAGGGAGGTTAGAGCGCTGTAGCTTTTTCTTGTGTGCGTTCCAGTGCTTGATTGAGGTAGGTGACAAAGCAAAGACTAATGGTTTTACTTCTCCATCGATCTCAGCTAACAGGAACAGCCTTGCCTTCGGCTTGCATGATCCACCAATCACCCCATGCTCACAACGACTACATTCATGAGCAAGAGGCTCTTGTCCAACAGGATGATTATCAATCCCAGAACATAAGGGGACCTCAGCTCCCTCCTGCCACAAGGCTCGGATAGACTGTTCAGCAAACACAACACCGGTGAGCTTGTTGCCTTTGAGGCTGATTTCTTGTGAGTCGTCATCTAGATAACTCTCTCCAGTATCAACATACATACGATGTTTGCCGTTGTCTTTGTGTTCTATACGAACACGTGGGAGTTCGAAGCCAGAAGATACAGTTGACTGATCCTGGAGCTCCTTTTCCATGTCCCACCCAGCAACAGACATAGCCTGTTTAACATCATCTGGGACTATCATTTGTGATTCCACTTTTATATCCTTTCTGGTTATGAAGCCATGTTCAATTCAGCCAACAGCTCATGCGCCATGTCAGCATCTTTTACAGGCACGTTGTCATTCCGACTAACGCAATGCGTAGCGTAGGAGCAGAATGCACAACTCGCCGTGTTCGGGTGGTAAACGCTATTCCCTTGATAGGTTATTGGTCTCAGCATTGCAGACAGCACAGATCGTACTTCATGCCTGAAGGCACGGAGATCATTGATGCTCTTCCGAGTGCGGATAAATGGATCATTTTTTTCATCGCCAATCTCTTTACCTGGGACCTTCCGCTTGTAAACCTCATGGGCGCGTAGGAAATAGATACCCACAGATGAAAATTGCAGATTGGGTCTAATCCAGAGACCGTCAACTAGCAGCTCTCCAAACTTACATGCATAAGAATACAGCGTGAGCTGTATGTCATTGGGGATGGCATAATGGTTGGGTCTTTGAGCAGAGGACTTGAAGTCCAATAGCTCGAACGAGCCATCAGGATTCTTCCGCACCTGATCAATGGTCCCGGTAAATTCATACCCAAGGATCTTGACTCTGAACTGCACTTCCGAGAACAACACAACAGCATTCTTATTGTAATCTTTACTCTGATAATTCTCAAGGATCTCAACAGCATTTGCTTTCAGCTTTTCTATCTCTGGGTGCATATCACCCTTCCATCTGACTGGAATATGAGCCTCATCACTCGCATAAAGATAATGGTTCAGAGCTTTGGTGTACAATGCTCGTAGATCACCATTCCATTCACCTTCGTGCAGTTGCTTTAACACCATGTGCAAGGCGCTACCGTGGATAGTCCCAGGGTATCTGAATGCCGGTTCAAGCTTGTCAATGTGCCTAAATCGGTACATCAGCGGACACGAGAGCCAAGTCTTGAGGGTTGATTGTCTTAGCTCAATCGTCTTCAGTATCTCTGCCTTTGTTGTCATCTGGCTTCTCCTTCTCTTCTTCACCAAACCACTCCTTCATGAGCTCACGAACAAGCTTTGAGGCATGACTTATGATTTTGTTAATACGATTGTTTCTCATTTACCACCTGTGATGACCTTTTTAATGACTTCCACAGCGACCTTGATTACGCTAGTAGGTATTGAAGGGATTCTGAACATTGCTGTCCTCCTTTTCTGATTCTATGATTGTGTATTTGATTTGACCTAGCTCCTGCAAAACCTTATGCAGCGACATGGTTCATGAGTTGTTTGTGTACTGCCAGGTGACGCTCCATAATTGACTGTGGAGGAGAACTCTTAAGCGACTCCGTCACAGCATTGTAGAACGACCACAGATTACGATCTTCGAAAGCATCGTGCGATGGGGTTTCCCATTCGCTTTTCACAACCGGTATCTGCCTGGGAGTAATGATTCCTCGACCATATACCAATCCAAGCATCCGATAAGCCTCGTCATCAGACATTGGGATCCCTTTCATGGTCTCAGCATCAGCTTTGATCTGGTTGAATGCCGATCGTGATCGGTAGATAGCAGACAGGGCAAGTCCATCAATATCTGCATGGACATTCGACGTATGTTTGCGAAGGACAGTTAGGTCTCCAGTAAGCATCAGATTGTCACATACGAAGACACTGGCTCCGACTGCGATGCCAACTGACAAACTTCTATCGTAGCTATTCCGGAACCCGATGGACAATCCAAGAGCTGAGTCGCCATTCTTGAACGTGTGAACACCAAACATCTTCGCACCGTCTCTAGCAAGTCCAAACTGGGTGTTAACCAATTCGAACTCTGGTAACAAGTTTCCAGCCATTGAGCTCAGCATGTTTGCCAATTCATGATGGGCCACTGGCTTATAGCTCCTTGTTTCTTGCGGAAGCGGGATCATTGCCAACTGTTCTATAGTTGCAGGTTCCGCTCCTTTATGAAGCAGTAAAGTCATCTTTCACCTCTTTCATTTTGATTGTTGAACAGGCGTTAAGACCGGCCTGTATTCTTCTTATTCCAGAAAAATGTGGAATAAGAAAAGTACTGGTAAACCAATAACCACCAATGGAGGAAAGCATATGCATTACATACAGATAGCTGATGATAAGTATGGTAGCGATGAGCTTGCTGGGCTCGTTTCTAGCGGGCTCTCTTTACTGGGACTTGATAGCTACCAAACGATCAGGGTCAGCACAAAGAAGAATAGAATCAGCATCGGATTCAAAACCCTCGAAGATGCTAACATCACAAGAACCATTGCTGGTATACCACCACATCCCCGAAACAAAACATTTAGGAGTAGAGATGTAAGTCAGTTTGTACTGGATCTCTATTACGTGGCATCAACCAGCACCAACAACGTGGCTTAATAAGGAGATTTAAATATGAATCAATTACTAACAGAGGTAAGCGATAATGAGATCGCAGAAGAGTTTGTAAATCGGTTTCAACTCAAAGCAGGTGACATGATTAAGAACGCAACTTCAGCAGCTAATCATCTAAGGGCATTTCTCTCAGACTATGCCAGGGACGTAGAACATTTCGTTGTGATATTTCTTAATAATCAGAACAAAGTAATCACAACTGAGGTCGTTGCATCAGGCACTATCAATTCTTCTGCCGTATATCCCAGGCGAATTGCAATTAAGGTGCTTGAGAAAGAGGCTGCAAACGTTATTCTGGCTCACAACCATCCTAGTGGTGAGACTATGCCTAGCAACTCTGATAGAGCCGTAACGAAGAAGCTTCAAACAGCTCTATCCGCTTTGGACATTGAGATACTAGATCACATTATAATTGGTGAAGGTCATTATAGCTTCGCAGACGCAGGGCTATTATGAATGCCCAGTGGAACGTGACTTTCGACAAGTTCATGAGTGAGGACGAAGTCAAAGCACTTCGCAAGACTCTTGAAGCGGCAGTTATCATTGCCAAGTCCAAAGCTCATCAAGGACCCGTGAGAGACCAATGCCTTTTGCTCCTCGCAATTGGAACTGGTTTAAGGGTATCTGAGATCGCAGCACTTAAGATCGAAGACATTGATTTAAAGCGTGGCGGGAATACTTTGATCGTTCGTCATGGCAAGGGTAATCGGCTACGCGAAGTGAAGTTCTCTTCAACTTTGAAAACACTTATCCAGGAGTTTCTGGATTACCGTACGTCAGACAGTCCCTATCTGTTTGTATCAGAACGTCAGGATCACATGTTCCCGACTGCTATTCAGAAGGTGTTTAAGAAGTGGGCTAAGAGAGCTGGTTTGCCAGTTCGTTACAGCATCCATAGTTGCAGGCACTATTATGCGACCGCACTACTCAAGGTCTCAAAGAACCTTAGACTTGTCCAACAACAACTCGGACATCAAAATCCATCAACAACAACCGCATATGCGTTCGCTTTGGACGAGGAGATCACTGAGGCTGTTGAGAAGCTCTAATCACATGAAATAGATCGATCCCTGATCTATTTCTTTAACTCATCATTAACTGGATAGATTTCATGGTGGATTGGGTAGCATACCATACATATCTTGATTGAACTGGATAGATAAGTAGTGTTATATACCCAATTGGAGGTTCGTGTGAGTGATAAGCCCAAATCAGTACTTGATGTCATAGCTTGGTGTCAAAGTTTAGAAGACCGTCTAGCGAAAGTTGAAAAGAATGGTTTTCAGATCATCGATATTGGGTCTTTTGAAAAGAAGCAGCAATCCAAGATCATGGACGGTTCCGGGGATCGAAGTATCATTGAACATATAGAATTTAAAGAGACGCTTGAAACTGTACCCCAGGTGTTCACCTCCATATCTGGACTAGATACAGATTCCAAGTTTAATCCAAGAATTTCTGTTAATGCTGAAAACATTACCCCCGAGGGTTGCGATATTGTTATGAAAACCTGGGGACCTTCAAATGTTGCTTATGTAAAAGTGTCGTGGATAGTACTCATCAGTCTCTAATTGTAAATTTAAAACCGGAATCACATACATGGACATCCTCCAACAGAAATTAAGTCAAGAGTTTGAGCTCTGCAGAGATCACACTCACCACATCAAGGATGAAGTCATTCTCAATTATTATGATGACATTGACAGATTTGAAAAAGACAGGGATCTGTTCTTTGATGCTGACATAGAGAAGATCGAAAGATTTTATGAATTAGAGTACCCCTTTAAGGGACACAAAGTTTTCGATGAGAAAATGTTTATGTCCTTGGTGAATAACATCCCCGAGTTTATTGTTTCTCTCATCAAGAAGAAAATGTCCTCAATCATCACCTTGCCCAAATACCAGGTTGTAGAGCGCTATGAGCCGGTGATGCTTTCGTTGAGTAACATGAAAGAGTCCTCCCAAATCATATATCATTCCTGGGTATTGTTCCTGGAAATCACGAAGCAGAAGGGCAAGAGTGACAAGGCTAAGTTGGAACAACTGGTGAAATTGTTAGAATTGTTTCAGTACAAAGAGCCAGTTTATGATATTCTTGGGCTCTTCCAGAATTTATACAATTCAATAATTATTTTAGCTAATTGTAAAGAGTATAAAGCGCTCGCACATTTTAAACTTATTATCCATGCAGATCCCTTAAAGCGCGAAACACTGTATTCCTTGGCTGGCCGTGAACTCACCCCTTTATGGATTCTAAATACATTGTCACTCGGAGATGGTGTCGAAAATCTGCCAAGGATCATATTAAGCAATCTAAATCAATATGGATATCCCCAACTAAACGCACCTAGCCAATATTTTATTAAAGAACCAGGGGCATCATATTCTTTGCCTAATAGTCCCCATGATCTAGCGGTTGAAGATGAAGAACTTGATGCCCGAGAGAGTTCGTTGGCTAAAAAACTTAGCAAACTCAAGACTCCATTTATTACCCGGAGTAAGACACTGCTAAGAACTCTAGTACGCTTGCAGCCTGTAATTGATTCTAAAATTAAAATACTGATCACAGGTGATACTGGGACAGGTAAAGACGTATTGGCAAATGCAATCCATGAGCTATCCCAGCGGAAAGGTCAGTTTAAAGCAATTAATTGTGCAGGCATATCCGCCTCTCTTTTCGAGTCTGAAATTTTTGGTCACGAGAAAGGAGCCTTCACTGATGCCAAGGAGATGAAAAAAGGTGCATTTGAATTAGCTGATGGTGGAACACTATTCCTTGACGAGATCGGCGATCTTCCTTTGGAACAGCAGGCAAAGTTATTAAGAGCAATCGAATCCAATACATTTAGTCGCGTAGGCGGACAGCAGGAAATTGAAGTGGATGTGAGAGTGATCTCTGCTACCCACATCAATCTTCAGAAACGTATTGAAGAGAAGCAATTCCGAGAAGATTTGTACAGTAGAATAAATGGCTTTGATGTTGAGCTGATTTCGTTGGATGAAAGAGCAGGGGATGTGCCTCTTTTAAGTGAAATATTATTCAAGAAACATGCTAAGCTAGAAAACGTCAAACCTCCAAAAGGAATGTCAGCAGATACCTTCCTTCCGTTATCTGAGAAATCCTGGCCCAGAAATGTGCGCCAATTGGATAATCATATCCATCGCATCGTAGCAATTTTCAAGCAGAGCAATCAATCTTTAAACGATTTGAAGTTGTTAGTCAATGATGAAGACATCGATATAGCCATTGAAACAGACCTTGTTTTCACAGGCCCGACTGACCAACAGTGTTTCGATGCATATATCCAGACTGGGTGTAGCATCAATAAAACCTGGAAGAAATTGGGCTCAAGTAAAGATACCATGACCAAGATAATTTATGGAATTATTGTACGATTATTGACTCACACTGGTGATGTTAATGCTTCTGTTTCATTCCTGGTTGATAACTCAATGTTACACAAGGAAGATACACAGGCATTTGAAGTCGCATTCAAATCAGTCCTAGAGACATTAAAAACTAAAATTTCGGAAAGTAAATCACTTGAAAGACAGCTTTATGCCGACGATGAACAGAGAATTAAGGAATTTCTGAACAAAGTTTAAAGCCAAGCCTACACAACCCGCTTCAAGTCAATAATATCCTCATTAAAGAGGATCCCATAAAGCTCCAACCACACTCAAACTACACAAGCCCTGTGTAGTTTTTTTACGTTCATTTTTTCATCCTACACAACATAACTCGTTGTTATAACACAATATACGGTTTGGCATGTTTCTGTCATTAAGGCCGGTCATGAAGACAAACAATACATACAACATGTCAATAACCGGGGAAGTCTCCCCACAAATGAAGGAGATCATTTTGAATGATCAATTGAACACAAACGCCGGTAGCAATTCCGCAACTGGAAACGATGACGCAAGTCATGAAGGAGTCAATATGGATACTGGTCTTGGTAACCAGTCAAATCACACCGTGAGCGCAGAAGTCTCCGGTAAAAAGAAACGCTCAGCATATGATGGCAGTTACGCCCATGGTGTTACTGCAGATTCAGAGCACGTTCAAACAATCACCGCTTATAACAATGCGGAAGATCGTCTCATCAAACGCCGCTTCTATCTCATCGGACAGTATGAAGAGCTTCGTACTTCCTATGGTGCAACAGCTGATGTTGGCGAGCGTGCAAAGCTTCTCAAAAAGAAGTCTGCCCTAGAGTCCCAAATCAAAGCAGTGAACAAGATTCGTGAAACTCTTTCCTCTATTAAAGGAGAGATCGAAGCAACTGAGCGCGCTGCTCAGGCTAACGTCGAGTTCATGGATTACGACGCTGCATAATTAACCACAAACCTGGGGCACTTCTTCGGAGGTGCCCCTCCTTTTTATGGAATAAGAACTCTATGGTACCATTCATGATCACAAAAGGAGCATATATGAATTACTTAGAAATAGCTGGCGACAAATACAGTAGCGATGAACTCACCGACATTGCTGCTGCAAGACTATGCGAAATTGGCGTAAATAGTTTTCAATCAATCCAGGTTAACACGCTAGACAATATATTGGCTATAGCATTTGATAACGAACAAGATGTTCAGGTTGCCAAAGCAATCGCAGGTTCAGAATCCAATTCTAAGGGGAATGTTTTTCAAAGCCTCAATGCAGCTGCTTTCATACTAGACCTTTATACCACATCAAATCAACCAGGGTTCTGCTAGGTCACGATCATGGAACAGATGTACAGTCTACAGGATGCAGCCAAGCTGCTTAGAGTCTCCGTGAAAACGGTGCGTAGACTATTGCATCTAAACCAAACCCCAATCTATAGGGTTGGTAAAAATATCCGATTGAAAGAGTCCGACCTAAATCAACTCGTTACGGAAGAATTGTCTTTAGACGACTACCGGTTGACGATATAGAAAGGAACTATCATGGCAAATATACATGAAGTAAAGACCAAGGCGGGGGAGACGCGGTACAAGGTTGATTGGTATGGGCTGAATGGTGTACGCCGCAGGAAACATTTCAAAGACAAGAAGATGGCGCATCGATTTGCCAAAGAGATTGAAGTAAAGAAAATGCGAATTCAAGCAGGTCTCGAAACCAGTCTCGAACCTAATCTCACTCTAACCGAAATGGTAAAAGAGTATAAGAAATATATGGCCAACCAGAAGGATCCAGAAACGATCCGTCGGGAAACCTCAATTTACAATGCTCTGGAAGTTTTCTTGGGAGACATCAAAATTAGAGCGATTAACAAAGTGCAGTTGACGCACTATCTGGAATATCGACAAGTTGAATGTGATATCAGTTCTGCTACTGCAGCAACAGAACATCGGACATTGAAGGCATTCTTCAATACGCTAGTTCGGTATAATTATCTACAGGAGAATCCGATCTTAGCTGTTCAAGCTCCTCGTAATCTACCCAAAGAAATAATCATACTGACTGACGATGAGGTAAAAGAGTTCCTCAGCAAAGTAGATTCCTCAGACTACAGAGATCTATTCTTGATGTATCTGCATACGGGTGCAAGGCGTGGTGAAATTTTGCCCCAGCGACCATTCACTTGGGATAGCGTAGATTTTAGACGCAGGGAAATCACGCTGATAGGGAAGAAGAGGGTGCCAAGGATTGTACCTCTAGATGATGTTGCAATTGAGATCCTCCATCGTCGTAAGATTGAAGAGCACAAAGAGTTTCCATTCAATTTCAATTACGACTATCTCTACAAAAAGTACCTGGGTTACTTAAAAGCCGCAAAGGTTAAAGCGACTGGTCTGCATACACTCCGTCGTACATACGGAAGCCGGCTTGTTGAAAGTGGAGTTGATATCCTTGATGTATCCAAAATGATGGGTCATCAGGATATAAAGGTGACTATCGATCACTACATAAAAATAAACAATGAAAAGTTGCATCGAGCAGCAAGTAAACTGAATGGGGTCTGGACTTAGGTTCAGCCTTGCATTCCCACAAAGCCCGGATTCGTCTGGGCTTTTTTTATGCCCACTCGGAAGCCCGAAACGCCTATACCTGGCCCACTTTCAGCAAACCCTTACTGGCTATGGTATTCTATCCAGTCGACCCTTCTCAGGTGTCCATAAAGTGTCCATCAGGTGTCCCACCATGTCCCATTTTGTCCACATTGGATATATTTCCGTAAACCGGCCTAAAAACAAAAAACCCTCGTAAGTCTAAGAATTACAAGGGATTTATGTGGTGGCCAGGGACGGAATTGAACCGCCGACACGGGGATTTTCAGTCCCCTGCTCTACCGACTGAGCTACCTGGCC
>Ga0233447_1002731_pt1 | contig 12157 bp, 10 predicted proteins | sample SI_124_October20_3_FD_183014 | JGI IMG/M metagenome (GOLD analysis project Ga0233447, IMG submission 183014) | Seawater microbial communities from Saanich Inlet, British Columbia, Canada - SI_124_October2016_135_MG | ecosystem: Environmental > Aquatic > Marine > Inlet | place: Canada: British...
AGGTACAGAACCTCAATCGTATCAAATTTACCATATTTTATTACCATATACGTTTTAAAATTTACTTTAAGCATGGGATCTTCTACGCCATTAGGAAGAAAGTGTATTTTTTTATATGAGCTCACTTTTAAAATATCTTTTTCCAACAATGGGCTTAATAAAATTAAGTTTATATCTTTAATAAAAAATTGTGTTAATACCAAATTACGCTTCGAAGCCGAAACAAATTCATCGATACCTTTTGTATGATAATGGTAGTATACTTCTACAGGATTAAATAGTTTGTAGACTTTCCAAAGTGTCGATACAAGTAAGTCACGGTAAAATGCTACAGACTTAATAGAAGCGGTAAAATAGATTTTCTGAGGTCTAAGTGTCAGCAACTTCCATAACACTCTTGCATATAGTTCGGCTACCAGATAAAACTTTTTAAAACTAACTTTGCCAATCTCACCTATGGTGTCCGATGACTTTATGGCAATAAAATGACAATCAAATGAACTGTTAATTTTTTTACTTGAAAAGATAAAATCTCCCACTTGGGCGGCGCCATGCTTCGGTGGAGATTTATGAAGTATAAATAAAATCTTATTTCTCATATTTTCTAGTATGTAAATCAATATTAAAATCTATTTCATAACTTATGTATGAAATAGCATTAAACAAAAAAAATCACGTAAATTTATCTAATACTCTTTAAGTCTATATCACTATAGGAATAAAACCATACAATTATCTAGATACTATTTTTTTAAATAATATGCCTACAGGTTTTCGTAAAGATTGTTCACTGAAAATCATTACGAAAAAAGTAATAGTAGCAACAAAAAATGAAATTACAATATAAATTATTGGTGATAAATCAAAATACAATCTCGAAACAACAACTACAAATATGGAAGGTAAGCAATAAAAAACAGCTCTTAATACGCTAATATATAAATTATATAAATTGACGCCTATTTTAGCCATAATCCAAAACCCAAACACTCCATAAGCAATTCCTGCAAATAAAGACAATAAACCAAGCGAAACTAGTACATTATCAAGCAACCCTCCGATAGTTATCGCAACAACATGAATTAATACCAAGATAATATTAAATATTAACAAGTATTTTTGTTTCTCCATTCTTATAACTAAATAATTAACTGGCAATGTAATAAATCTTAAAAAAATATAAAAACTTAAAATTTGCACATAAACTCCAGCTTGTGACCACATATCACCAAAAGCAAACGTAAAGATAATATCCCCAATAAGGCTTAATATGACAAATGGAAGCGCACCAAGCAACGCCAAGATCTCAAACAGCTCTTCAACCTTATCTCCTGAAATAGGGCTGACATCCTTATTGTCTCGATGAAAAAACACTTCGCCAATAGAATTTCCAAGTAGACTCATAGGCATATTAAGTAAGCGCAATCCTAATGCGTAAAGTCCAACTACTGTTTGTGAAAAAAAATAGGCAAACATATAAATAGGAATATATTGAGTAATACGACTAAGTAAATCAATAAAAAGATTATATTGTGGAAACTGTTTGTAACGTCTGGCAATGTTTACAACCCCCCCCCATTCAGCACATTTTATTAGACCTAGAAGGCCATCATCTAGTACGCGCCTTCCAAGAAAGATAATATTAAATAAACTACCTACAACCCCAGCAATGATCAAATGAATTCCAAGCCCTCCAAATAAAAAACCAGCACCTAATATATAGCTATTAGTTCCCACAAAAAGCACTATATTAGCAACTGCTATATTTCCAAAGTGTCCGTTTTTTAAATTCCAATATCTTAGTATCATAAAAATACCATGCATGAAAATTATAACTGGGATCAGCCAAATGACTGGATCTAAGCCAAGATTTAAAATCTCTGTTTCATATAAATTTGTTATAAAAAATAAAATACAGGCGCTTGCTATACTAACAACAGAAGTGAATAATAAGGATAATGCAACTATGCTAGCAGTACTTTCATTATCCTTAGTAAGCATAATTGCTGTCTGGTAACCCATGCAAGAAAATAAAGCAATTGGCGCTACAATAGAGCCAAATAAAGCAAACTCACCAAAGGATTCCGGACTATACAATCTCACAATTATAGGCATTAACAAAATACTTAAAATTTGGGTAACCATAGGTCCTGATGCCATTTTCATGACACTAGAGAAAAACTTTTCAGATTTATTATCCATGACTACCTACAAAAAAAATAGACTGCATACTTCTAGTGATTTAATAATTTTACAACCTATTTAAAATACTTTTATTTACAAGCTTTTCAGCAACTTGCAATAATTTATCAAAATCAACATTTATGTCTTTAGCAATCTTTGACAATGGTAAATTGCCATCACAATAGAACAGCAGCCATAGTATTAAGTCTGTTTCTGAGTAACTACGGCCAGAATCAGAAAAAACTTGTTCACCACCAAAAACAGGATAGGCCCCGTGTTTCGATAACATTGTTTCACAATGAAATTCATGTGAACTATAAAAAATTTGCTTTTCAAGTATTATTATTGTCTCTAAATATAATGACAAAGAACTTTGAAGATTTTTACCTGTAACATATTTTAAATTATCAAGCGATGTATGATAATAATCATACTCATAATATTTACCACGAAAAATTGATGTCATGTTAATCTTAAACCCTAAAGAAGAGTATTGACGCTCATCACTACCCCTAATATCAAATGGATACGTTTTAAATCCTAGTCCAGAATTTTTAAATGCGTTCTCAACAAACTGATTAATGTAATGATTTTGATCGCGACTTTGCTTATAAGAAAAAATATCATCACCCCCACAAGTTGTAATAACAAATCCTGCGTCAATAGATTTCATTTTCTGCTCATTGTGAAAAGCATAGGCTATAGCGCCAATAGTTTCTGGGACCCATACTATCCTATAACTATAATAAGGTTTCATCTTTAATAGCTCTCTTGCCAAAAAAGCCGCCACAATAACTCCGCTTAAGCTGTCATTAGCCATAGAAGGATGACATATGTAAGAAGAAATCAAAAATTCTTTTTTAGAAAAACCTGGTACTAATAATTCTCCAATACTTAAAGAGCCATCCTTAAAACTAGAGTTAATATAAACCTCATATTCATCATATTCATCATTAAAGTATTTCTGGAAATCGTTATAACTTAAACAAAAGCCCCAATCCTTTTGATAATAGCTTGTTCGGTATGGGATAGCATCTGGCAAGCACTCCTTGTAATGTAGATGTTTTTTCAATTCCTTGAATTTTAAATTTTTACTTATAGGCACACTATAGCCAACAATATGTAAGTTTGAGTTTTTAAAATCAATTATTTTGTTACCTTGGCTATCTTTAACCCATGCCTCTTTAATATTCCATTCCTGTGGAATTTCCCAATCATAAACTTTTTTACTGGTTGGATATTCTTTCACCTTTAGTGGGATAATCTCCCTTAATATCTCTAGCGTTTCTCTATTACCATCACCAGTTATGCTGCGACAGATAGGAAGCAATCTCTCTAAGTATTCTTGCATTTCAATTGAATAATCTTTCATGGGTGATGCTTGCTTAAATACCTATAATGTATATACATTTTGCTCGATTAACTATTAGAAAAAATGCTAGAAAAATTGGTTTTTTCAAAAATATGACTATCAAATCCTTCAGGCACTATATTGATAATTTTCACCCCATTTTCAATAGCAAAATCATTTAAAGGTTGATATTTTAAAGAAAGATCTCCTTTTTTTGTATATCGTACAACTTCGAAAGAATCTGTATAATAATTTTTATAAATCTCAAGCCCTCTTTTTATAGCGAATTCTTCAGATAGCCTTCTGCGCTCGTTTTTTGATAATGACAATGGAAACATTGGCTTTTCCCAAGGAAACTGGAAAACCCCAAGATCATCCATTTCATCATAAAAATGGAACTCCAAAATAGGGCTATAAGTATAACCAAAGCCACATAAATACAACTCCTTAAACCCCATATATGTTGCTGCAGCAACCATAAACGCAAAAGCACCATCAAAATAATCAATTCTCTCAGTCAAATCGAATGACTTCTTATCAGCATCCTTGAAAGATCCACCAGGCTTAACATAAATTTTTTGTTTATCTTTAAAGAAATTACTTTTTTCAATATACAGCTTATTAAATGCACGAAGAAAAATAAGTGTCTCTTCAGATAGTGATGATTCATCAATGCCAAGATAAATATCATGTGGTTTTGCGTATATAAACCCAAAAAAACTTTGAATAATCGCATAAAAATTAGCGTTGAATATTGAAAAATCTTTGTGCATAAACATCAGATTACAAGCAAAAACGTATTCTTTGTTCAAAAAAAGTGGGTCAATCTCATCCAAAGAAACTCCAGTTCCTAGTAGAAAACATCGCTTATCATAAAATTTATTTTTTAACTTTGCATTATTCTTACTATCACCACCAATAACATCCTCAATCGCATACAGCATTGCCTTCACCAATTTCTTAAATGGCATATTTTGTGCAGAATTAACCAAACATCTATTTATTCCCATAGTTGATAAATTACTATTATTTATTTTTTTTAAAAATAACATTCATTGAATTACGCCAAAATGGAAATTTTACATTTTTTCCTAAAATTTTCATTATGAAATTTATATGATCTCTAAAGAAGCTTGAATATGGAGAGTCAAGATATGGATACTCTATATCAATAAATGTAAATCCAAAATTTTGCATTGCATTGACTAATGAACGATCAGAAGGTATATAAAAGTTCAAACTTGAATCCAAAAATGGCAAAGTATTCCATCTTTTATAATAAAAAGAATTTGCATTTGGGGTTGCGAGAAATACAACATATCCGCCTTTCCTTAATGCGTCAAATGATTTCTTCATATATAGAAAAGGTGTGTCAATATGTTGTATCGTCCCTCTAAAAACTATCACATCAAATCCTGATTTTTCAGTGAGTAAATTTTTTTTAAATGATATATTTTTTGTTTTTGCTATTTCAATAGCGTGTTCGGAAATCTCCATGCCAAATCTTGGACCTTGCCAATCAATCGCTTCGAAAAATTCACCGGTGGAACACCCTACATCCATCATACTTCCACAAGGAACATGTTTGCCAATAAATTCTTTTTCTGCAAGAAAGGCTAATTGACGTTTCACATCAGTACCATCTCTTTTTATAAAATAACTATTATCATATAAATGATTATTATTCACTGTCAATCTCCATTATTAAAATATATAAAAAATACAATCGCTAGTCAACTACACACATTCAGACTCTAACAATTAAATGTAACCATAACAACGCCCCTTAAGGTGGCTTTCTATTTTTTTTACAAGCTTTTCAGAAAGAACCTCTTGATGGGAAAATTCTTCAATAACTCTTTTGGCAACAACTTCTATTTCCGGTAAGGATGGCACTTCTGATCCAAAAATTTTCATAAAATTATCCGCACGAAGCATCGCTATATCTTTATCACATGGCGAAACATTTACATTGGTATTTTTCTGTTTTTCCACATAATTTTCAATCGACCAATCACAATTAATAAAGCCACTCAATCGTTCAAAAAATATTGCAGGATCTTTTAGAAGAGTTTCATATTTTAATACACAGATATTCTCTCTACCGAAAGTTTTGTAGTAAACTGAAAGCAGCTCATCATAGTAATAATCTGTAATAGAAAATGGATTTCTACGAAAGAAAACCAATGGTGTGCGCACCCAGTCGATACTATCCTCTAAGGAGCGCCAAAAGCCAAAGTTCTCTACAGAGTATTTATAAAACGACTTTAAATGCGAGATTGGATGCCTTAGAACAATAATAATTTTCGCGTCAGGAAACACTTTTTTTATTCTTTGAGCTTGACTCAGTGATACACCCCCAACACGACTAAAACTTTCTGACGAAATTAAATTTGGCTTTTTATTTGACAATTTTCCTCTTATCTCGGTAGATAATTGTTCAAAGTTATTTTCAAATGAAATCTCATCAAGATAGCTTAATTTAATCAACCAATCAGGGTAATTGCCCTTCCATTTTCCTAAGTAATTTACTTTTGAATTTTTCTGGAAAATTTCATTCTGAAGAAAGCTTGAGCCTGTCTTTGTTAAACCAATATGGATAAAAACCTCTTTCATAATCGTAATCCTTGTATACTTTATTAAAAATTTACCATTTGTACTTTACAGATTATTTCTAATAATTTTCAAAATTTTAGATACATTGTCAGTAAAGTCCCAACAATTCATTAGTCCGCTCATTTTACTCCTTCTATCGTAATCCTTGGTCAAATTACTGAACATTCTAAGTAGCTTAGATGGGCTACTGTATTCCTCCACACCAAAGGTAAGAAAGCCATTCGACTCCTTGGCAAACATGTGACACTCCTCGCGTATATTCTGTGGTATGACAATCGTTGGAACTCCTATAGTTGCAACTTCATACACTGTGCGTCCTCTAGCTGTAAATACCAAATCAGATTCGTATATATAACTTGCCAACTCTGTAATATCATCATTGATTGCAATATTCGTATATTTTTCTCCACTAAAATAATCTAGCGTCTTCACCTTTTCGTAACCCAAACCCAAGACTACTCTTATGAAAATATTATTTTTCAGGCAATAATCTGCAATAGAGGACAGGACAGTAAGTGTATGATTGCAAGCATCAACCCCACCAAAAGCAATTAGAATGGAATTGATATTTTTTGTTACCACCTTCTTTCCTATATATCGAAACTCACTTCTTAAACAAAAATATTCAGGCCCATTATAAACATGATTTGACTGTCCTTTGATTTTTGACTCATCGCAATACATGTCATTTATTACAGCATCAGCAAATACTGCCCCATCACCCATATCTTCAAAATTTATAACTTTCGACCCTACTCCTTTAATGTCTTTTATATAACTTTCAGATGTATTTAAAATATCATTAATTACCAAGTTCGGTCGCACATTTTTAATATATTTAAAAATATTCTCTACGTTAATGGATGTGTAGTGATGCTCCTTAATAATTTTATGTGCCAACTGGTCTTTCTTGCCACTTATAAAAATAATTTCATTATCAAGAATTCCATTAGCCAATAAAAGACACCTATAAACATGACTTAGACCAACCTTAACATTGCCAGAAACCACAAAAATAATAGTTTTTCTTTTCATTAGTGATTCGCAAATTGCCCAATCTTCATAAGTATCAATATCAATCTCTTCTCCATGATTTAACTTGAAAAGCTCCACTTCTTTTCCTATACGAGTATTTTTTGATAAAATTTTGCTTCTGCAAATAAGAAAGCCTCCAGTCTCTTTCAATGTTTTTGGAAGAAACTGCCTGTTTAGCCGTTTTTCATATAGTGGCACAAAAATGCCATGACGATCCTCCCACATTAGATGCGTATCATCTGTGGCAGATATAACGGTATCTAATTTTTTATATAGCATTAGAGTAATAGCCTCATCTAAACTTTCCTTTTTTAAGATTGGGGATGTTGTCTGCATAGTAATTACATAATCATAGACAAACTCTTTACTCATATATTTATAAGCATCAAATATCACAGGATCCAGTGTTATTTCATCTCCGCCAAGCTCCTCTGACCTCTTATAAGGTATGGCGCCAAATATTCTAGCATAAGCGAGAATTTCATCATCATCTGAAGAAACTACAACATCTGAATTAAATTTAGATGATAAAGCAGTTTTTATAGAATAGTACAATAAAGGATTGTCATTTAGCAGTCTAAGATTTTTTCTAGGTATTCCCTTTGAACCTCCACGAGCAGGTATAACAATTAATATTCTAATATTTTTCATAACTATTCCAAAATAAAAAATTCCTATTATCTAACAATGTATAAATATTTAAGTTGGCTGTATGATATGCGATAGGTTATTATTTTTAATAATATAACTTATGCCATTAATTAAGCCAATAATAAAAAAGAAATAGTGATATGGCACAATTTCAACAATACCATGCACCATCAAACCTATTAAGAGGGAGTTAGAAACTATTAACCATATTCGAAGATTAACGAAATAAAATGATTTATTTTTCTTTATTAAGCGAATCACTTGATGTGAGCGAAATATAGAATAAATAATGGAGGAAATAAAAAGAATGAACACTGGAATACCCCAATTAATAATAGTTTCTAAATAGAAACTATGAGTTGATTGTGGCTTTAAGCTTGTTCTCTCATAAGTAACTCCTTGAGCAAGGTATTCCATCCATCCACCTGGCCTTAAACCTACAATTGGCGAATGTTCTATGGCTTGAATTACCGAACCATAAATTACCCCCCTTCCTGACAAAGAAGCATTAGCCCCGCCTTCAATTCTTAATAAGACGGAGTCAAATAAACCCGATATGTAGACAATAGTAAAAATAATGAAAGGGATAGTCAAGACCTTTACAAGATTTGATAATTTAAAATTATATAGAAAAATTACACACAAAATTACAAAAGATGAGACGTATGCAGTACGTGACATTGTCATTATTATTGAAATGAGCAATAATAATAAAATTAAAAAATCTTGTTTATTTTTAACACCTGCAAATATATATGATGCGATAAATGCTAAAGGAAAAAGCAAAGAGCGGGCAAAACCATTTGCATCGGGCATTGTAAATCCTGTTAGTCTGTAGCCTTCAAAGCGAACCTCGGAATAGGCCTGTGAAATAAAGTCAAAATTCATCATAAACCTTATCATAGAAAGAAATAATAGAATGACAATTAGCTTCTTAATTAAACCGTAAATAACAAATAAATCAATATTGTATGAAAAACTTCTAGCAGTAACAAACATTGCAATAGGGGCAAAAATAAATGGAACAACAAAACTTAACATATGCGATTGGCGCGCATTACTCACAAATGCCTCTTCCGGTCCTGAAAAATCCATTGAAAGATAAGTTTCCAACGGTATAGGTAAATATACAATTACTGAACCAAATAACATCGAAAATATTAAAAATAATCCAATCTTATTGATCTTGACAGGGGTATTATTTTTATAAATTAATGAATGTGTGAAAAATACCAAGGTGGCAAATGAAAAATACACAGAACTCACAAGTATGCCAGTCTGCCCTATAGCAGAAGATGGAAAGGCAATTATAAAAAACAATAAGTATGGAATGTATCTTGATGATGAGATACGACTACAATAGCTAGAAAAGAAAATAATTCCAGTAACAATAATAATAAATTGAATGTTAAAACTAAAAGGTAAAATTCCAAATAAAATGATATTTATAACGTTCATCTCAATTGTCGCAATTTATTCCATATTAAACCAATAAACATCCCCAAACTTTTGTTTCGCGTTAGATATAGAAAGCCCTGTAAGTACCTACCTTTTCTTATTAATGCAACAACATGCTTCGCATGCTGCACCTTGAGGGCATATTTTGCCTCAGAAAGTGGCAAGTAGCGGGAAATTACACCCAACACTTCTTGAAAATTATCCGATAGCTGGGTGTGTGTAAGATTTGATGCATGAATCCGATAACTACAAATAGACTCACGTATCACTCGCACTTCACAACAATAAGCAAGTTTGACAAATAGATCAAAATCTTCGGCTTGTTTCAATTTCGGATCAATTCCACCAACTAACCAGTAAGTAGACCTCTTAACCATAGCTGACACCAATGGAATAAAATTCTGTTGCAACAGTTGCTCAAAGATATCCCCCTCCGGCAAAATATTTGTCAAGTTTTTCGATCTCAAACCTTTCATCACTCTTCCCCAATGAGTGCGCTCCGCACCTTTATTGACCAATATATCAGCCACCCCATAAATCAAGACTGCTTGTGGGTATAAAATTGTTTTCGAGATTTGCTTTTCTAACTTCTGTGGTGACCAAAGGTCATCACAATCCAGGAACGCACACCACTCCCCCTGAGATTTTTCTACGGCTAAATTGCGCGCCTGTCCAAGCGTTGTATGTTCTAATGCGTAAAAATATCTTATCCTCCTATCGTTATACGACCTAACTATCTCCTCACTTTTATCAGTAGATTGATTATCCCAAAAAATTATCTCCCATCTTTGATGAGTTTGGCCAATAACGCTATCTATCGCCTCTTTGAGAAATTCATCACTATTGTAACAATTCATTATAATTGATACAAGAATATCATTATCCTCCATAAAATTCTTTAATTTTTTCTATCACCACCCCTTGCTCTTCAACACTTAAATCATAGTGACAAGGTAGAGACAGGATATCTGCACAAACCTCTTCTGTAACAAATAGTTTATAATTAGTCTTGTATTTGCTCAACAAATGATTTGGCATGTAATGAACGCCGCACTCTATACTATTGCATGTTAAGAATTCTTTTAATTTATTTCTGTTCTTGGTTTTTATTACAAATATATGCGGTAGTATTTCATCAAAATTAAAATCCAAAAACTCAATTTCTTGAACATCTTTTAGCTCTTTAATATACGTTCTGGCAATTTGTTGCCTTTTACTTTTAAAGGAGTCGATTCTGTCAATTTGCACTATTCCAATAGCTGCCATAATGTTACTCATATGATATCTGTAACCCTGTCTATTAACATTAAAGCTCCAACTTCTTATGCCTGAGAATCTTTTATCTGTATCTTTCTCTACTCCTAACAATCTTCCATCTTGAGCCCTTTGTATGAAGCCTTGATCTGAAGATAGGATTGCACCCCCTTCTCCTGAGGTGATATTTTTAATACCATCAAAACTAAAACAAATAATATCTCCATGAGTACCAATTAACTCCCCTCTCCTTTTACTTCCAAATGCCTGTGCCGCATCTTCCACAACTCTTAATTTATACTTCTTGGCTAATTTATACACTTCATCCATATTAGAAGAATTACTCGCATAGTGCACTGGCATAATTACTCTCGATTTTTTTGAGATTTTTTTTTCTAAATCTGTTATGGAAATAAATAGTGTCGAAGGATTAATTTCACAGGCAATTGCTGTTGCTCCAATTGCGGATATAGCCTGAAAAGATGCCACATAAGTTAACGATGGCACCAAAACCTCATCACCTTTTTTTAAATCTAATGCACTTAATGCTAAATGTAACGCAGATGTCCCTGTGTTTACACACACGACCTCCATTGAAGTATTTAGGTAATCTTTAATTTTCTCTTCAAATAGTTTAACCTCTTCCCCCATTCCTAGAAATTCTTTATCAAGAACTCTTAGTACGGCTTCTTTTTCAATTTCTGAAATTGAGGCTTTTGAAAGTTTTATTTTATTCAATTTTTGTTCTTATCCAATAGATACCATTTTCTAAATTTCCGTATTCTATTTTTTTATATCCTCTAAAAGTTTTATATGGATCAAATCATTAACAGCTTATTCCATATAACTCATATTTGCAAAATCAAATTTTTCTAAAGCATTAGAAAAATAATCCATTTAGTCCGATGAAATTTCTCATTATTCTCACCCCCATGCATACTTTATATCGTCCAAATTTTTATTGTTAGACTCGTCTGGATCATGCTCAATACTAGCTAAATTTAAAAGCATGTTGTGCTTATCGACCCCGATAAAAGCCATCCACAAACCTGGTTTGACGGTCAATCTCTGATAATTATTTTTAGATAATCTGACATTAAAAAAACTTTTTAATATTTCATCATGTATCACAAACTCTATCTCACCTATAGGTACGGCCAAATTTAACGTCATCTTTGTATGTAACTTCCACCCTTTGATTTCACCTTGCATTACGGTGGAAAAATAGGCCTCACCAAATCCGTCAAAACCTTTGTCACTTTTCTTTATAACTTGATATATATCACCTTTTGGATTATAAATTTGTTTTAAAGGTGTTAAAACTACTCCGTCCAAGGTAGTCCTCTATTTTTTGCCAGACTTTCATATTCTAATATTTGCTGAATAGTCACATCTAGCATATTTTTATCATTATAAAATTTATAATACCAATCGCTTGTAAAGCGAATGGTGTCTTTATATTCCAAATTTGATTGCCATCCAAGATAGAAAAGCGCTTTGTCGCAATTTAATTTTAACAATCCAGCTTCATAAAATGGAATATTATCAGTAACTACAAATGCATCATTTACTTTTTCAAAATTCCAATATTTACTCAAATCTTCAAGT
>Ga0233447_1002733_pt1 | contig 12147 bp, 11 predicted proteins | sample SI_124_October20_3_FD_183014 | JGI IMG/M metagenome (GOLD analysis project Ga0233447, IMG submission 183014) | Seawater microbial communities from Saanich Inlet, British Columbia, Canada - SI_124_October2016_135_MG | ecosystem: Environmental > Aquatic > Marine > Inlet | place: Canada: British...
TTCCATCTTTTTTAATCTCCTCTTTATTAAAATTATTTTTATCAAAAAGAAGAATTAAATCTTCAATACTTATTTCATTTTTTAAATAAGATTCTATTTGTCTATTTTTTTTCATTAATCTCCAGTCTTTTTTATTATATTAAATATAACACTCAATTTAAAAGCCAATATTAGAACAATCAATTAGCATCTGTTCAAGCTTATAAGGTTTGTTATTATTACTTAAATAGAAACATTTTTTGAAATTATGCTCATTGTTAAAAGAGCAATATGAAAGCTATCTGGAACAGCTATTTGTTCTTTACCTATTCTTTCAGGAGTAGGATGAAAATTAATTTTTTGAAATATTTCAATATGTCCAAGTTTATAAGCTAATTTTCTAGATAAGAGTTCTATTTTTAAATAGGAATTTCTATTAGTAACTGGTCTTTGAGGAATAATGTTGCTCATTACATAAGTAGGTTTTAAAGTTTTATGAGAAAAATCAAAAGAAGCATCATTAGCTGTGATAGAATGCCCTCTGTCAAACTTAGTTTTAATGTAAGTTGAGTAGTGACTTCTATATTTTTTAGGAATATTTGTATCTGAAAAGAATTTAGGTCTTTTTTTAATATTATTTAAATGAACTTTGTCTCCATATAATTTAGAGTATGAAAAAATAATTGATTTTAAATCATAATCATAACAATTTAAAAAAAGATTTTGATTATCTAAAATTTTATTGCAGTTTTTCTCAGTTATAAACTTATTATCAATTATATTTTTAGATAAACTGTTAGCTTCATTGAAAGTTAGAAAACAAAGAAAGGTAAAAAATATTTTTTTCATAAAGGTTCCTTATTTTTTAATAGTTTTAATAAAATATTATATCTGAAAGAACTTAAAGCATTATTAATTAGAGAGTTTTTTGAGTTTCATCTTTTAATTCTTCAATTAAATAGTTAATCCAATTAGAAGCTGAAATATCAAAAATAATATCTACCCATTTATACATATGATTAGGTATAGTTATAATTTGAACATCAAAAAAATCTTTTAATGTAGTAGATTTGTATATATCAAGTTGTGGTAATATAGTATTAATATTTCCATACTTTAAAGCAATTGGGTTTTTATTGTGAAAATCAACTAAAATTGATAAGTCTTCTACAATAGAGCCATTTGCATATTTTAATTTATTATCTTTGTTGATAATAAATCTACTACTTTCATGAGTTTCAACAAAATTTCTTCTGTGAAGTAAAGTCATAATTAAATCCTTTTTTTTCTTTTCTTTTTTGATATCTTTTAGAATGTTTTAATATATTTAAAAATTAAAATCAATCCATTACATCTTTAATATCATAAAGAAGCTTAATAGAAGCTTCTATTTCTTTTTTATTAATAGACACACTTTCAATATTACATCCAATTGGGATTCCAAGTTCATTCCCAAGAATAAATAATTCTTCAAAATTACTCTTAGAAATCTCCAATGAAGATTTTAAAATATCTTCTGATTCTTTTAATTCTATTTCTAAATTACCAGGTATAGAAATACCAAGCCATTTCATAAAATCAATGGTTTTTTTATTTCCACAAGGTGTTAAAGTAAAAATAATTGGAGCAGGTTTTAAATTGTTAGATTTTAATGATTTAGAATAATCAATTAAAAATTGTTTAGAAGCTTCTAAATCATAAACACATTGAGTTATGAAAAATTCACAACCATTATAAATCTTATTAATAACTTTTAAGTTCTCATTATGCTTGACAAGATGCCTTTCTGGAATACATATTCCTCCAAGGCATATATTTGGATTAAACTCTTTTCTTAATTTAAAAGATTGTTCTAAGTTTAATTGCGGTTTTGAATAGTGAGAAGGAGAGCCGACAAATACAAAGGAATGTTTATTTTGTTGTTCTTTAAGCCAATTACTAAAAGAAGATTCATTGTAATTACTAACAGCTCTATAAATTATTTTAGAGACGCTTAATCCATTTAAATACTTGTTAGAATAATCTAATGGGTCTAAGGTTTTAAAGAAAGGGAAACAACAGTAGTTAAAAAATCTATATAAACCTGATCATTTGATATAATTAGAAATAAATTTAAAAGGAGTATTGGATGAAGTATTTAAGTATCAGAGAAACTGCTATGATGTTAGGAATTAGTGAAGTCACTTTAAGACGATGGGAGAAATTAAGTAAATTTGTTCCTAAATTTAGAACTATAGGAAACCATCATCGTTATTCATTAACACAAATAAAAGAATTAATAAATCCTGATTATCTTGAAAAAGAAAGAAAAAATATTCTATATAGTAGAGTGAGTTCAGTAGGACAAAAGAAGGACTTAGAATATCAACAACAAATATTAAAACAATATTCAATAGAAAATAATGTTACGAACATTATTGAAATAAATGATTTGGGTTCAGGTATAAATTTCAAGAAAAAAGGTCTTAAGAAGTTAGTTCATATGATTATTAATAATGAAGTGAATACAGTTTATCTTACTAATAAAGATAGACTGTTAAGGTTTGGAACAGAATTAATAATAACAATTGCAGAAGAATTTAATACAAGTATCAAAATATTAAGTGAGAAACAGGAAACATTTGAAGAGACACTTTCAAAAGATGTCCTTGAAATTATTACTGTATTTTCTAGTCGCCTTTATGGGAAAAGAAGTCATTCAAATATTAACAAATTAAAGAAAATATCAAATTAAGTTTATATTTATAAACATTAGTTATAATTAAAGTAATTAAAGTAATTAAAGTAATTAAAGTAATTAAAGTAATTAAAGTAATTAAAGTTAAGGAGAAAGTTTTGTATCAATCACAAGAGAAATGTATAAAACAATTGAACACATCCTTAACTGAATTTGAATTTTATAAATCATTAAATATGATAAAATATTCAATAAATACTGATAAATATGAATTAGAAACAAAAACAACAGCTAATGGTTATAGAATTGAAAGTTTATTAAATAAAAGAACAATGACACTAGGAATAGATAATCTAATCAAATCAGAAAAAACAAAGAATATTATTGAATCAAAAATGAAAAACTATTCATCTTACAAAATGAAATTAGTAAAAGATATTCAAAAAGGTATTGAATACAAAAATACAGGAAAAGATAGATTACATAGAAAACTTGCAAAGAAATATAATTTGGGAATTAGTGAAGCTGATTCAGGACTTGCTGCTGCAATAGGAATAATCAAATCAAGTGAAACTTGGCATATGAAGACAATTAAAAATCTTGAAGATAAGATAATAGAAATAGCAAAATACCTAGAAGAATCATTGGAACAAAACAAAGAAAAGTCAATAAATAAAAAAACAAAAAAACATAAGTTCAAGTCTAATTTTTTCAAAGGAAAGAAAAAACATCTACAATATTTAAAGAATAAACTAGAAAAACTTCAACAAGAACAAAAACTGTCAATTCATTTTGGTAAGAATGAATATAGAAGATTACGATATGAAAGAGAAATATTAAAAGAATTAGAATTATTTCCTAAAGGTAATGAAAAGAAAATTAATAAAACACAACATAATATAAAAAGATTAAAACAAGAATATCAGAATAAAAGACTTGAATATTTTGTAGAAGGAACTGTTGAAAAAGGAAATACAAAAATAGTAATTGAATATCAAAAAGATTGCAATAAAGAAGATAACAAATACCAATTAAGATTAATTTTTGGTAAATCAAATAAAGAACAAATAATAATCAAAGATATAAAAATACCTAAATCACATTTATCAACATTTACAATAGAACAATTTAATCGACAAGCAAATAGAATAAGTTATAATTCAAAAGGAAAATTAATATTGAATTGTACTTATAATTATATAAAACCTATATCAGAAGAAATAGAACAAGTAATAGAAAGTAAAGGCACAATAGGAATAGATATAGGACCTCATGAAATTACTTATGTTTTAGTAAAAAATGATGGTAATCCGTTTAAGAAAGGTAGTTTCAATATATCAACAATACTTGATAAAAGAAATAAAGAAACTGAAAGAAATTTATCAGAAATAATAGAAAAAATCATTCAAATAGGGAAAGATAATAGTTTTTATTCAATAACTATTGAAAATTTATTCTTTGATAATCATTCTTACAAATATAGAAGTAGAAAATTAAATAGAATATTAAGTAAGTTTCCTTTTGAATTGTTTGAAAAATTAATAATATCAAAAACAACCCGGAATGGTATAAAACTAAATAAGATTAATCCTGCATACACTTCGTATATAGGAATAAAAAAATATTCTAATAGAGATGATGTAACTTCAAATCATAATCTAAAATCAAAAGACTATTCAGCTGCATTAGTCATTGGTCGAAGAGGTTTGGGTTTGAGAGAAAAGTTTGTCATTTGTATTAGGGGATTTTCAAAAAGATTTAATAAAAAGATTTCACAATCTTTTAGTGTAAGTACACTTTTTAAGCAATCAGAGAAATGCTTGAATACTACAAATCACTTTAATAAATCTAATTGGTCTCTATGGAAAAATATCAAAAAGAATGAAAGTGATATTAGAAATTTGATTTCTAGTGTTAGTTGATTTTTTATATAAATACTAACTGTAACAAGAATGTTCTCACTTATTCCTGCTTTCGTAGGTTTTTAGTAAATTCTTGATTTTTCTTACAACATCTCATAATTGAATGTTGGTTTGATATTTTAACTAATTTTATTAGTTATTTTTGTCAAATGATCAAGTTTGATCAACTTAATAATTATGGAAAGGTCTTTTTTCTTGAATTCTTTCAGATTCATCTTGTATGTCATATAAAACTAAACCATCAATAGGTAATTTAGATATTCTATTGATGTGAGTGTTAGATATTTTTTGTATATCTTCATCTAAAGTTGATTTTTTTGGAGGAGTGATTCCATAAAGCAATATACCATTTTGATTATTTTTTATTTTATCTAAGAACAAATTATTTCCTTTGTTTTTTCTTTATTTTAACAAAAAAAAGATTAGAAAATAATTAACTAAGATAATCCTTTAAGAGAAGAAGATTATCAAATTATAGTTGAGGTTGAATATCCTAGAGAGAGTTTTTGATTACTTAAAAAAGAAAAAGAAAAACTCTAAGTAGGTTTATCTTAGTTAGAATGTTTTTTTATCCACTCTTCTTTTGTTTCAGTGTCTAAAGTAGCAGCATATTTTTCTTGATAGCTGTAATACCAATCAGCAAAAATTCTAATTTTTTCAGACTCAGGTTCAAAATATTTACCTTTTTTAATAGCATACTTATATAAAAATTTAGAGGCATCTTCTAAATTAATATAAGTTAAAGCTAAGTCTCTATAAATAATTTTAAATTTATCTTTAAAAGAGTTAAAAGATTCCATACTTATGTCAATATTTAATTTTTTATTAGCTTCATCAAAATCTAAAACATTAGAATCAAAAAGACAAGATAAAGTAATTAAACCTTCACAATAATAAGGTTCAACTGGACCTTCTTTTTTCCAACCAATTAAAGAGACAGCTCTTTTAATAACTTCTGAAAAAACATCTAAGTAAAAATCTTGTTCTTCATAACCATCAAAGAAAGCCATTAAACCACCTGCTGTTGCTTTAAACTCTTCAATATTTTTAAAATTACCAGAGTCATTCATTTTAACTTCTGAACCTTGTGTTTTCCAAAGAACATGTCCATATTCATGTCCAATGGTATTAATATCATAAACTTGGAAATTTCTTTCAGGATTAAAGAATAAGTTTCTTCTAGTGATATTAGTTATTTCTTCTCCAAAAATATCTTTTGATAGTTTTAAAAATGGTCTTTTTTTAGCTGTTTCAAGTCCTTTTTCTGGAAAAGCAAATATTTTTTTACCATGGGCTTCTGAAACAACTTCATCATTTGGAATTACTTGTGCTGAGAATAACCCTTCATAAGAAGAAGCAAAGTAAAATAAGGGTTTTCCAATATGTAATTGAACTTTTTGAATGTTGTTTTCAGAGTCTTTTTTAATATATTCAATGTCTTTTAAATTATTATTATTTAAAATAGAATGATATTCTCTATTGAACATACATTGAATACTAGTGCTTCTTTGGTTATCTTCTAATGATAAATCATCAATTCTTAAATCCCATTCAATAGCTACTGAACTTCTAAATTTATCTTCATAATATTCAAAAAAATGCCCTGGTTGAATGGGAGTTTTAATACTCATCCAAACTTCATCTACTTTAGACCAAGAATGAACTAAATCATTAACTTCTGTTTGGTTAAAAGCTATAATCAAAGAGTCAAAATAATTTTTCCAAGACAAAATGTCTGAGTTATCTTCCATTTTAGAAAGTTTTTCAGAACTTTCTTGTAGTAATGTAGTGATTTTAGTAATTTCTTTGCTAAAAGCAGTTTTATAAGAAGCAGAAATGTATTTTCCATTTTCTTTAATTAAAACAGAATACATTCTATCAGCAATTTCTCCATTATGCCCTAAGTCCATTAAATTATTATCTGTAAGGAATTTAATAACTTTTTCATTAGTTCCAAATTCTTCTAATAGATTTTTATTTAAAGTTTTAATTAAGTATTTATCCCATTTAACATGTAATTCATTCATAATTAAACCAATTTGGTACCAAGTAGAAAGAATTTCTTTTGTTGAAGGATGTAAATCATTAATTTTTAAAATATCTTCTAACAAAGAAGAAAATTGCTCTTTATAAAAAGAAGATACAAAAGAAAAACATTTTTCTTTTATAGTTTCAATTTCTTCTTCTGTTTTATTAAAATTAGATAAAATATTATTAAGAGTAGTGTCTCTTAAGGTAACTATTCTTTCAATTAAAGCAAGTTTTAAATCTTCTTCATTAATGTTAGAAATGTTTAAGTATTTAAAAAAATCTTTGTAAACTTGTGCTAAAAATATAGGAGTAGAGTTGTTTTCATCAAGTAATTTAAATAAATCAAGTCTTAAATCTTCTTGGGATTTTGAAAGTTTATAAATTTCATTTAATTGTGGTTTGTTAATAATCATTGTTTTCCTTTTTTATGATTTAAAATTATAGTGAAAAAAGCTAAAAAAGTCCTGAAGTAAATTATTTAACAAAAGATATTCTAAGTCCAGAATGATTTCTGATAACTGCAGTAAAAAGAGAAACTTAATTTCCCTGCCATTCAGTTTTATATTGCCATCTTATTTTTGAAACCTTTTTAGAAAGTAAGGCTTTAAGAATGTTTTTTTTCCAAAAATACATAAAAAATGAATCTAAGGAGGAGTTAAATCTGGAGCCTTAAGGTTATTTTCTAATATGGAATGAAGAGGATATACCAATTTAAATCATCCTTTTAAAAAGAAGTGTGTATCAATAATATTATTAATTTCTTTAAATATTAAAGGGTTTTCTTCTTCTAAATCAAAGAAGTCTTTCCCAATAAATAATGGAAAAGTTATATTATTATTGTTTGTAGCAAGAATATAAAGTTCTCTTAATTTACTTTTTATTAAATCTAAGTCTTCAATAGATTTGTCATCAAAAAAAGAACCTTCTTTAGTTTTTTGATTTTTACATATAGGTATTCCAAAAGAATTATCTAAATCTGAAATAATAGAAGTTCCTTTTTTTCCTCCTTCTAAGCTAGAAGAAAAAATAAAAATTTTATCAGGATTGTTAGAGACTGTTTTTTTAGTAATTTTAGTTAAAGAAGAAAGGTTAAAATTAACTTGAGAATTTTCGATAAAAGGTATTATTAAACAATCTTTTTTAGATTGTTCAGCTAGTTTAATGCTATGAGCAGTTCCTTTGCTTCCATTAGTAAAGGCAATAACTAAATTACTATTATCAATAATATCAATATTTCTTTTATAACCAGCACTTTTATCTGTGTTTTTCCCATCAGGTTGCCAATTAGCAAAATAAATATCTTTAAAACACTTATTATTATCAGCAAATTTTTCTCCGAGAGAATCGGCTCCTTTGGCTCCACCACTAACAATTGTTAATTGTTTTAAAGGGACATTGTTTTTATCAAGAAGTCTTAATACTTCTCTTTCTAAAAGAGGATAGTTATTAAAAGTTCTAGAACCAATTATAGCTAATTTAAAAGTATCATCAAAATATCTATAATTTTTATAATCTCTTTCATTTTTTTTATCTATTAAAGAATGTTCTTTAATGCTGTTTTTATCAAGATTTAATTCAATTTCAATAGCTTCTGCAACAATTTGTCTATGGCAGAAATCATTTGGTTGTTCAAAGCAAAGTAAGGCTATTCCAGTCTTATTATTGTTTAAAGCAAGTTCTTCTAAGTTATTTAAAATCTCTTTTAGATTAATATTATTTAAAATTTCTTCTTTAAATGTTTTAATGTAATGTTTTCTATCTAAATTATTTTTTTGACTACTCTTGTAAGTAGTTAATATTTTATCTGAAGGAGCTAATAATTTTTCAGAATCAATATCCTGTAAATATTTAGGAGGGAAAATAGAAATAGAAATAGGTAATATTGTGTCTGGTAATTTTTTAATATTAGCGTAGTAAGAAGTAAATATAGATATTTTCATAAAAGTCCTTTTTTATATATATTAATTATACAAAAAAACAACTTAAAAAGGGATAACTTTCTATTGGAAAATATTCAAATAGAAAGTTCTATACATGTTCTATTTATTACAATTAGTTATTTTTTCACTATAAAGTTCTTCAGCAATAAGAATATCATTAAGATCAAAATACTTTAATTTAAGAGAAGCTCCAATGTCTTTAACGAAATCAAAAGATTTTGAATTACACCATTGATTTTTATTGATTTTTCCCATAGCTTTTGCTACTTGTGGATAATTTTCAACTGTTAAACCAGCAGAAGATAAATCACTAGTATAAGAAAAAACTAAAACCTTATCAAAATCAGGGTCAGAATATATATTTCTAACAGATGTCATTTTATCAACTTGCATACCAATAATTGGTTTTAATTCAGCAATGATTTCTTTCATAGAAGAAGCTGATAGTAAAGTAATGGAAGCTAAAGTAGCTAATAATATTTTTTTCATATTGTTCCTTTTATTTATATTAAATTAAAAATATTATATTTATGTTTTTATTTATTTAATTTAATAAAGTTTCAATTTTTAAAGCAACATTAAAAATATCTTGTTCATTGTCTATACTTGAAACTATTTGTAAAGAAGTAGGTAGGTTTCTTTTATCTTCTCCAATAGGTATAGAAATAGCAGGTAAGCCTGCCATATTTATAGAAATAGTATAAATGTCATTTAGATACATTTCTAAATCTGATAATTTTTGATTAAATTTTAATCCAGTAGTTGGAGTTACTGGCATAATAAGTAAATCGCAATCATTAAAGATAGAAGAAAACTCTTTGTAAACTTGTTCTTGAACCTTTTTAGCTTGATTATAATAAGCATCATAATATCCAGAGCTTAAAACAAAAGAGCCTATTAGAATTCTTTTTTTAACTTCTTCTCCAAATCCTTCAGTTCTAGAATTAATATATAAACTATCTAAATCTGTAAAGTTATCAGCTCTTTTTCCATATTCAATACCAGTAAATCTAGATAAGTTAGAAGAAGCCTCTGCAGTTGCAATTGTATAATAAGAAGATAATAATAAATCAGTATTTATAAAGCTTTTTTCAACAACATCATGACCATTGGATTTAAGAAGTTCAATTGTTTGGTAAATATCATTCCTTAGTTCTTCAGAGCAATTGTCAATGTATTCTTTTACATAGCCAATTTTATATAATTTTTCTTTATTTAAATTATTATAACAAGGTTCTAGTATGACATTTCTAGAAGTGCTGTCTTTTGGGTCAAATCCTTTTATAGAATCATATAAGAGAGCAGCATCTGTTACATTTTGAGTTATAGTACCAATTTGGTCTAAGCTACTTGAATAAGCTATAAGACCATTTCTAGAAACATGTCCATATGCAGGTTTAAATCCAACAACTCCACAAAAAGCTGCTGGTTGTCTAACAGAACCACCTGTATCAGAACCAATAGCGGCAATTGCAATACCAGCAGCAACAACAGCAGCACTTCCTCCACTACTTCCTCCTGGAACATAGTCTTTATTTATAGGATTTGATGTTATTCCATGGCAAGAAGTTTCAGAAGTAGACCCCATAGCAAATTCATCCATATTAGTAGTTCCAAAAGGAGTAAATCCAAAATCTTTTAATTTGGAAATAATAGTAGCATCATAAGGAGAAACATAATCTTCTAATATTTTAGAAGAGCAGTCAATATTCCAACCTTTTATGTTTATATTATTTTTAATAGCAATAGGTATTAAATTATCATTTAAAGTTTGAAGATCTTTATTTTTAATAGCTTCAATATAACCATTGGTAAGATTTTTATCTAATGATTTAATATTTTTATTAATATCTTCTTTAAGTTTTAAATAGTCAGTATTAGAAGAGTTAAAATAATCTTCAAGAGTTTTAAGTTTCATTTAAATCCTTTTTTTTTACAGTATTTTTGGAACTTCAAAAGAATTATTTACTACTTTTGAATTATTTTTTAAAAAATCAATAGAGTCATAGTTTTTCACTACTTTATCAAGCCTATAACTAGAATTATTTATTTTTTTTCTTATAGCACCTTGTTCTAGGTTAGAAGTAACTCCTTCTAAATTTTTCATAAAAGAAAGAATAGAGCTTAAATTTTTTTTAGTAGCTTCTTTATCTTTGATTTTTAATTTAGAAAGGTTTTCTAGTTTTTCAATAACTTCGTTGTTAATTTCCATATTAATCTCCTAGCTTTTCTTTTAGTAATTGGTTAATCATTTGTGGATTACCTTGTCCTTGTGTTTCTTTCATAACTTTTCCAACAAAAGAGCCGAATAATTTTTTCTTACCTGCTTTGTATTCTTCAACATCCTCTTTATTAGAAATTAAAACAACCTCTATAAATTTATTTAAAGTTTCTTTATTACTAATTTGTTTTAATTTTAATTTATTTAAAACAAAATCAATTTTTAAATCAGAAGAAGAATTCTTTTTCAAACTGTCAAAAAGAGTTAAATCTAAATCTTCTTGTTTCTCTAATAAGAAAGCTAAAGTTTTCTTAGCAGCATTAATAGATATAGTGCCTGAGTTAACTGCAGTAATTAAATCTTTTAATTGTTCAAAAAAGATTGGGCTATTAGAGGTTTTAATTTTAAATTCATTACAGTATGATTGTAATTCAACCATTAATAAAGAAATTATAGTTTTAATTTCAGAAGAAGATATTCCTTTGAAAATAAGGCTTTCAAAAATAAAATTTAATTCAGGGTCTTGAACTAATCTTTGAACTTCTTTTTCATTAATATTTAATTCATTAATATATCTTAAAGATTTTTCTCTTGGCATTTCAGGGGTATTTGCTGTTAAATTATACATTTCCTCTGTAATGAAAACTGGTTTTAAATCAGGATCAGGAAAATATCTGTAATCCATAGCTTCTTCTTTACTTCTCATAGATTTAGTTACAAAAGAATTAGTGTCAAACAATCTAGTTTCTTGAACTATTTCTTTATCATAAACACCATCTTCCCAAGCTTCAACATGTCTTTGGTATTCATAAGCTATTGCTTTTTCAATAAATTTAAAACTATTAAGGTTTTTTATTTCTGTTCTAGTATATAAATTAGTATCTCCTTTGGGTCTAATAGAGATATTGACATCACATCTAAAAGAACCTTCTTGCATATTTGCATCTGATATATCTAAATATTTTACTATTGAATGTAATTGTTTAAGATAAGAAGTTACTTCTTCAATACTTCTAAAATCAGGTTCAGTAACAATTTCTAATAAAGGAGTACCAGCTCTATTTAAATCAACATAACTATTATTATGTTCATGAATATTTTTACCAGCGTCAGTTTCTAAATGAGCTCTATTTAAATTGATAATTTTATCTGAGCTATTGATATCTTGAATAATTAATTCTCCACCTTCAACTATTGGTATATCTAATTGAGATATTTGATATCCTGTTGGTAAATCAGGATAAAAGTAATTTTTTCTTTCAAATACAGAATTGTTATTAATTTTACCATTTACTCCATTGGCAAAAAGCATAGCTTTTAAAACAGCATCTTTATTTAAAACAGGTAAAGACCCAGGTAGTCCTAAACATGTAGGGC